>Ga0265295_1001032_pt1 | contig 51724 bp, 43 predicted proteins | sample Munlansysbiofilm_FD_192503 | JGI IMG/M metagenome (GOLD analysis project Ga0265295, IMG submission 192503) | Leachate microbial communities from a municipal landfill in Southern Ontario, Canada - Methane capture system biofilm | ecosystem: Engineered > Solid waste > Landfill > Unclassified ... | reverse complement strand
TTTATGCAGAATTTTGAATGGATCAGGTACATGTGAGTGGTCTGTGCATTATTTTTAAAAATAAATTTGGACAAAAGGAAGAAAGGTGGATGCGTTCATTCGGAACTACACATAATCGGAACTACTGAACTCCGAGATGATCTCGTACCTATACTGGCACACGTCTGAACATGAAACTTATGTTCTCACATACATAGGTCATACATCCCATAATAAATAGGTATTGTTTTTGTAGACATATATATTGCAAATATTGAATATACATTAGTAAAAAAGATGATATATATTGTAGCACATAGTGTTATTTATTATTTTTGTAAATATACAAAAATGAAATAGAATAAAATAAAAGGCGCTTTTGCATTGAAAAGCGCCAAAAGCTATTCAGAGCTTCCTTCGTTTCCAGAATCCTACATATATAGCTCCAACTCCGGCAAGTACCAGCACAGATGCTATTATGTCAGAGCCTGTGAATGAGAAATTGCTGGAACTGTCAGTATTAGGGACAGTTTCCTTTGTCATCTCATAGCCTTCCACATAGTTATCAGGAGCGGGATTTTGAGAATCCTGGACAGGCGTATCAGCATCCAGTCCGGCACCTGAATCGTCTGACATCATGGTCTGGTTGGATGAACCGGAACCCGGTTCCACGATCTTAAGGTCGCTTCCTGTTGAACTGCTGCTTTTGCTTCTGGAAGAACTTGCTGTTTCAGTTTGCTGTACAGGAGTACTTTCTCTAAGGGTTGCATCGTTCAGCTTTTTATTATATGCATCCTGCATCTGCTGACTGATCCCTGCGGCCCCCATATTACCCTGCACAAACTCATCAAGCAAGGGGTTTCCACAGGTGTGGTGACAACATGTTGCACCATTCTCTGCAACAGATTCTGTGTATTCTTTTACAATATCATTCAGAATATCGTCCGGGAGGTCAATATATCCTTTACGTACACCCTCCAGCATCCTGCCGGTAATGGACTGATATGCTCCGGGGTTGTTCTCATTGAAGAACTTCCTCATTTCATCATTGACATATATACTGTGCACGTTTTCCCATACTTTATCATCAACAAGTTCAGGATTGGATACTTCCCATCCCCATAGATTATCCACGAATTCAGCCATCATCCTGGCACCTGCGTAACCTGACCCCTTCATGCCTTCTATCCACTTATCATTGAAGTATCTGGAGCGAATATTCACGTTAAGGTATCTGCCCAGATCTACGATCTCAGCCTTGTTTGGATTCCTAGTATCAGAAACGTACATATCAGGCGTCTTTCCGCTCACATACCTCGTTGCAAGGTTCAGACCACCGAAATACTGGTAGAAATCATCATTGTCCAGTGTATCGTACAGGTTTGAAGAATCTGAATGGACCGAAGCATCCACGTTCTTAAGATTACCCTCTAGCAACAGCGAACTGTCGTATCCCCAGAGTTCACTGCCATAGGCATATCCCATCTTATCCAGATACAGCTCAGCGATCTCAGATTCATTTTCCCATGTACCACTGGAATCAATCGCGTTTCCAACGGCCACCTCATATGTCCCGTCCCGAACAGCAAAGCAGCGCATGGTGGACAGTTTACCTGCCATATCAGCTGAATATGTTGCATTAGCTGTTTCGTTGAAGAAAGAATCATAGAGCTCAATATAGATTGCCTGTGTACTGCTGTTCACATAGTTTGGATAGTTACCAGGTTCTGCAAGATTTGCAAGCTTTGTTGCCTCATCAAGCATCTTCAGTTTATCAGGAAACGCATCACGCATACCTGCAGTGGCGTAAATTATGTCAATGCGCGGTCTGCCAGCTACAGAGCTATCGTAGTTTGGAAGCAGTTCATCTTCAGGAATCAGTTCAACACCTATCACTTTACCATTTCGATCCCATACAGGCTGGACACCCAGCAGATAGAGTGCTTCTGCCTCAAGGGTACCATGATCCCTGATGAACTCCACACCAAACCTTGAGAAAGAGACTTTCTGTGGATATTCACCGTGGTTCTCATAATAATCATCAAGCAGCTGCTGTGCAAGCATCTTACCCAATTTCCATGTCGCTTCTGAAGGATAGAGTTCAGGATTTACACCATAGAAGTTCTTTCCAGTTGGTACTGCATTGGGATTCATTATAGGATCGGTTCCCGGACCTGCTGGAATAAAACCGGCACGTAGTGCATAGATCACACGGTCCATTTCAATGGCACTGTCTATAAGGTTCTGTCTGCATGAGAGCCCGAATTCCAGGTCAATGTTCAGTGACTCATTCACTTCACCATAGACCATCATTTGTGCATCATCAGGGCTTGTTCCGTTGCTTATGACCTCCCATACCAGCAGTTCCACATTTGTATCGTTTAATGGGATACCAAGTTCATATTCCTGCAGTGGATAGAATGCCGCTGTTATGTTATCCTCGAAATAACTTCCCATCATAGACCTTACCATGCCTGAAAGCTCATCTCTGTAAGGACCGGTAGAATTTGTTGAAGGTACTTCACCAAGTATGTGCATTCCGTAAGGAATATTCTCTCCTGCAATATCCTCAAGGTATTCATGAAGTATATCTTTGACAAAACCATCAAACTCTGACTCATTATATTGATACAGTTCAGTTGAATTTACCTTAAGATCTATATCAACACCAGCCTCCACCATTTCATCGATGATTTCCATCTGGTATGCCTGTTTTGTTTGTAATGACATTTCAGGTCCGTAATACTCCTGGATCAAATGCGACATGTTTGCCAGCTGGCCGTAAGTGCCTGACCTTTCAAGGGTTGGTGTCATGTGGTCAATGATCAGCGCATTGCCTCTGTATTCTGCGGTAAGGCCTTCACCTACGTTTGCAACTATGTATGGGTAGATGTTTGGCATATCCTGCAATAGCACCGGAGCCCACTCAGCAGAGCGATTCATTCCATATGCCTGCCCTGGCAACCATTCATGGGTACCATGGGTACCAAAATGTATCATTGCATCGGGGTTCCAGTCCTTGTTCAGCCACAAATAGAAAGCTATATACTGATGTGGCGGAGGAACCAGACTGCTGTGGTACAGTGCATCATCATTTTGCAAAAATCCCCTTGCAGGTTGTGGCATGATCCACACATTGCCAAATTGCACAGTTGGAATGACAATATGTTTCTTGCCCAGCTCATCTTTCCATATCATGAGGCTCTTATTCTGCGGGAGGTCCTCTTCCCATGGCTTACCCCATTCCTGTATCACCTGGTCTTTAAGTTCATCCGGGATCTCCTCTTCAAACCATTGATGATATGTTTCCATGGGTATGAGCTGAAGTCCCCATTCGGTCCTGTTCTCAACCATCTCATCCATGACACCGGGTGCCCATGAACCTGCGTTGATTCCCTGTGCCCATATCATATCAAGGAACTGACTGTTATTCTCAGGAACACCGGATACTGTAAAGTTATTTTCTTCCATTTTGTTAAGAAGCAAGCGCATGCTTGTGATGGTGTCCAGGTAACTTGCACCGATATTGTCCTTTCCTGACGGATAGTTGTAGTAGATCAATGCTACTTTCTTATTCTGGTTCTCACTGAGTTTCAGCTCGGCCCAGTTTATTGAGCGGTTAGCTATCCAGTCTATCTGTTCTTCCCTTGGGAAGAAGCCGCTTGTACCAGTATCAGGGTCGTATATGCTATCCCCGATGACTATGAACTCGAAAATACCATCGACGTTGGGACCTATGGTCTTGCGTACAACCTGAGCATTGGGTATTCCCCTGTTCGCATCGGCAGGGTCCACAGTATTGCTCTTTTCAACCACTATACCCCTAAGAACCGGAACATCGAGTTCTTCAAGTTCACGCATTCCTTTTTCGTTATCTTCATAGTTAAGCCTGAAACTCTTCATTGAAATAACACTTTGCACAAGTGGCAGGCCATTCTCATCACAATAGTATTTGATAATATCATCAAATGTATCAAAACCAAGTATTACATTACAGTCCTTTGATTCTATATCCCGTAGAAGTGCCTTGGCAATTGTACTGTCTGATTTAATGTCTTCTTTGTGCATCCATATTCCAATCGTTGGTTTGCTGGGATCGTATACCCTGTGTGTGCCACTACTATTTGCATACCATTCCAGATAATCCTGGGTGCTCTTGAAATACTTACTTTCATAATCAGGATGATACAGACCAATATCCAGAAGAATTTCCGGATAACCTGGAGTAACGTATTGCCAATCAGCAGTAAGCTGTGAATTGTTAGCAAACTCCTTTGCAAGATAGATCAGCAGATTCTCCGTATTATTTATTTGTTCGCTGGTTTCCGTTCCCCTGTTGTTATAATAGTTACAAAGGTCATTATTTTCAGAACCATCGTATACATGGTCAAAATAGTCAGGAGTGCCTATGGAACGTATATCTACCAAAACTGTACCGTTATTATGTGCACTGCTGAAGAACTGGTCCATGGGTTCAAAGACATCGACGGAAAGCATGTCACATAGGATCAGATCCTGCTCTGCCAGAAGCCCGGCGTTGCCGGCAGCAAGCAATTCATCACTTGGACCGGCCCAGGATGTGACATTATAGGAAGGTAGATACGTATAATTTATAAACTGGCTGTATGGATTGCTCACACTTGCTTTTTCAAGTGCATCATCTGGTGCCCATGCCACGTACATTATATTTATCTTCTGTTCATCTGCTGTTGCAACGCCGGTTAATGATGTGAGCAACAATATACATAATACTAATATCGATTTTATTTTCAATTGCATGTAATCCCCCGATAACGTTTTCTGAACATTCTGCGTGTCTTGCGGTGAACAGAGTGTTTTAGTCGTAATTTATTGAAACTTTAAAGATCATGCAAAGATCACGTGTTTCAAAACGTTTTCATTATTACATTTATATGTGTGTTATTAAACATATATATACAAATACAATATCAACTACTATATATTTTTTATATTAATATGCCACCACTATAACTCATAACATCATATTTTCTCTTTAACATGTATAAACATTTAAACTAATAGTTATTCTATATATATAATTTGCGTTTCAATTGTGTAAAAAAAGACGCTTTTTTATAAAGCGTCGAAATGTCTTCAGAATTTCCTCCTTTTCCAGAATCCCAGATATATTGTACCCAGCAAAGCCAGTACAAGAACAGAAGCAACTATGTCCGAACCTGATACAGAGTAACTGCTACTTTCAAACTCATCATCAACTGTTTCCCTTGTCATCTCATATCCTTCAACATAACTGTCTTCAACAGGTGATTTCAGGGAAGCTTCCTCTTCCAGTATATCTCCAGCACCGGAATCACTGAGAGCACTCTGGTTTCCTCCACTGGTTTCTACAATATTTAATTCAGTTCCAGTCTTACTGGAACTTTGTCTGCTGCTTGAAGTTGTTGTTTCCTGTGGAGTTGCTGTTTTGATGGCAGGTTCTCTTACCTCTTCCATGATCTTCTTGTATTTGTCCAGCTTTTCTTGTGACACCTGTATCTCTCCGGACTCGATCTCACTCTGGATGAACTCATCAAGCGTTGGATTACCACAGGTGTGGTGGCAACATGTAACACCATTATCGTTCACAGTGTCCAGATACTCATTTACCAGATCACTTTTTACTGCAGTTGATGGGTCCCAGTTTCCTTTTCGAATCACTTCGATCAGTCTTCCAGTTGTAGATTCATAGCCATGTGGGCTAGCATCTTTCATCCAGTCGGATATTGCCTGGTCTGCAACGAACTTTCCATAGGTTCTATCCCACATATCATCGGTTACAAGACCAGGTGTCAGAGCTTCAAGTCCCCAAAGGTTCTCAACGAAGTTCGACATCATTCTGGCACCTTCATATCCGTGCAACATCCATCCCTCAATGTTCAGATCACTAAAAACGGTGTACAACTCATTCTCAAGGTATGTTTCCACGTCTTCAACCTTTAGGTCCGCAGGATTTTCCAGGTTTGCTACCAACATGCTTGGTTCTTCACCAGACACTGCCCTAATGGCATTGGAAAGGCCTGAAAAATACTGATAGAACTCATCGGTATTTGTGGCACCGTATGTGTTGGAACTTCTGCTGTGTACAAGCACTTCGGTTCCATTCAGAATCTTCTCAAAGACAAGAGTGTCATCGATCTGGATATCTTCTCCGGTTTTTTGTTTTATGTAATCTTCAACAGTCTGACCTCTGATATTTTCACCGTAGATGTAGCTCATCTTATTGATGTAAAGTTCAGCAAGTTCACTGTTGTCCTTCCATGTATTAGTGGCTGATACAGCGTTTGCCATTCCGGTACCGTAAGAGCCGTCTTCAGGACCGAATATTCTGAACTGCGCAATGTCAAGTGCCAGGTTGTAATCACCTATAGTGTCGTTAAGAGCCAGCTGAAGAGCATCAGTGTTCTCCCTGACGTAGTTGGTGCCAGATTTATCTTCGTAAGCAAGTCTTACAGCTTTGTCAATGAGGTCCACCTTCATTGGGAAAGTATCCCTGTAAAGGCCTGATATCTGTACCATGACATCGATGCGAGGTCTTCCCAGTTCAGTTGCTGGTATCAGTTCCACATCAACGACTTCATTATCATCCGCATCCCATACAGGTTTGACTCCAAGCAGATAGAATACCTGTGCTTCCATTACACCTTCGTGACGTGTGGATTCTCCAGCCCACAATATATACGCTGCTTTATTTGGATACTCATCATGTTCTGTATGATAGTCATCTATCCATTGGTCCACGAGTGATGTTCCATCATCCCAGGCTTGTTTTGTTGGTATCAATTGCTCATCGAATGCATAGAAATTCCTGCCAGTAGGCAGTGTGTCGGGACGTAGTATCGGATCTCCACCAAGATTTGCTTCGATGTATCTTCCATCCATTGCTTTTAAGACTTGCTGGATCTCGTTGTCAGATTCCGCCAGAAGCTCTGCGTAATTACTGGCATCATTCAGACAATTATCCACTGCTACAGAAGTATTTCCAAGTATCTGCATCTGAGCATCTGTGCTGTTCATGCTATCAAGCAGAACAAGACTGAGCATATCCAATGGTGCAGCTTCGGAGTCGTTGTGAGCTACTACAGCATTGGTATAATCATCTCCCAGCATGGAATTGACCATTCCCACAAGTTCACGGTCCTGTGGTGCTTCCCCAAGTATGTGAAGTCCGTAAGGCATAGACTGGCTTCTAAGCTCCCTTAGTACATCATCCAGGTCATCCAGGAAAATGTCCACTGTTGCATTGTCCTGTGCAAGACTCATGTTCACTCTGTTATCAAGTCCAAGTTCCATTGTTAGGGTGATTATATCCTGCAAATGAGCCTGGAGAAGTGCTTCTGATTCAGTGAGCGACGTCGTGTAAACATTGATCTTATTGTTCAGTACACTGTAGTTTCCATAGCTTCCAGCTGATACAACAGGTGGTATCAGGTGGTCGATGATAACGGCATTACCTCTGCGTTTTGACTGAAGACCTTCACCCATACCATCCATTACGTATGGATAGATAACAGGTATATCACCTGTCATAATAGCAGGCCATTCTTCACTGAGCAGACAGAAGTCCTTGCCGGGTAACCATTCAACGGTTCCATGTCTTCCCATGTTAACCATTGCATCAGCATCGAACTCATTCTGCATCCACAGATAGAATGCAATATATTGATGGTGGGGTGGCAGTTCCCCGTCATGGTAAAGTATTTCGTTGTCCTGCAACCATCCTCTTGTTGGCTGTGGCGCAAGGATCACATTGTCGCTGAGGCTTATCTTCGGGATGACAATAAATTTGTCAGCATTTCCATCAGTGTAGACCATTATCTCTCCAGGAGCCTCTCCCCACATATCGATGACTTCCGTTCTTCTTAGTTCAGGAAGCTCATTGAACCATGAAAGGTATGTACTTTCAGGTATGAGTTCGACCTTTCCGGTCTCAACCATTTTGTCTAGTTCTCCGGGAGCCCATGTACCAACATTCCTTCCCTGATAGACCATGAGGTCCACGAGTTCTGTCTTATTGGGTATGAGTGTTCCATTCACGTCATAACCGGCATCATCCATTCCTTCAAGGAGATTTACAATACTTGGTGCAACTTCCAGATAGGAAGCACCTATATTGTCCTTACCGCCACCGTGGTTGTAGTAAATAATGGCTATATTCTTATCAGCTCACATTCCGCAGGTATAATTCCATTTTGAACAATTTTGCATGATAGCGTTTTTCAAACATAATTAATATCAATCTTATTTTTATATATTCAGGAAAAGCTTGTTTTGGTTGCATTCTTATTGAACAAGCAGAACATATTTTCCAGAGCATATAATCAAAATCATTACCAAGCAAAATGATGAACTTTTATTGTCGACCTGCGGAATGTGAGTTATCAGCAAGAAAGTTCAACAGATAATCCGAAATCCGTATCACTATAAACCATTGCTTGGTGACCTGTACGGTGCAAGGAGGGTACATATTGACTCTTCATTTGTGCTGATCTATGAAATAGATGAGGATAAAAAAGCGATCAATATTCTTGATTATGACCACCATGATGTAATCTATTGATTCTTTTGTGTTTGGAGCTGGAAATGCTTTTGTAGGCCTGTTTTTAATGGGATATTGCTTTAATTTTGTTTTTTGTAATCTTGGACCGTGCCGCCTGCGGCGGGGTTGTTGCGTTGCTTTTCAATTTGTTGTAACTGATCTTGTTAACATTTTCTGGTAAGTTTTAAATATTATTTTTTATACAATTATTGTTATGACAATAATGTCTGAATTCATCGATCGTAAAAGAAGGTTTTAAATATCATTGTTTATACCATTATTGTTATGACAATAATGTCTGAATTCATCAATCGTAAGAATGAACTTAAATATATTGAGGATGAGTTCTCAAAAGAGGATTTTCGATTCATTTCGGTTATTGGAAGACGCAGGCTTGGGAAAACTCGCTTTCTTGGATATTTTCTGGAGGAGAAGTCCAGGTACTGTTACATACTTGTTCCTGAGCTCAATGATCAGGATGTGAGAATGGATATTGCAAGGAGTTTTTATGAGGATTTGGGTATCGGTTTTCCAGGGTTGCCTTCGTGGGATGAGCTCTTTGAGAAATTGTTCCTGCATTCTTTTAAAGAAAGGACCATTGTCATATTCGATGAATTCCAGAGGTTTTCCCGGATAAATAGCAGTGTTTTCTCATATATGCAGAAGCATATCGACAGGTCAGCTTCAAATTCTAAGTTGTTCCTTGTGGTATCAGGTTCTTCCATAGGCATGATGCATGAGATATTCGAATATGCTTCGCCATTGTATGGCAGGAGGACGGGACAAATGCCGTTTGATGCTTTCAGGTTTGATGCACTTGCTTCATGGTTCCCTGAAATGCCTGTGGATATGAGGGTGTACATCTATACCATCTATGGTGGTACACCAAAGTATCTTGAAGAGGTAGAGTCTGCACGATTGTCGGATAATATCAGAAAACTCCTTTCAAGAACAAGTGTGCTTTATAATGAACCTGAGCTACTGCTTAAGACCGAGCTTCGGGAAAGTAATACTTATTTCAATATACTGAAAAATATAGCCTCTGGCATCTCAAGGTCTTCTGAAATAGCAGAGAGTTCCGGGATAAAGAACACTTCTGTAGACTATTATCTCAGTATCCTGATAAATGATCTTGACCTTATAAGAAAAGAGGTTCCGGTCTGTGATAAAAAATCCTCGAGGAAGGCCATCTACCGGATGAATGACAATTTCTTCAGGTTCTGGTTCAGATTCGTGTATCCCCATCTATCCGAACTTGAGATGGGAAATTATGAAAGGCTTTTGCAAAAGATTGAAAGTGAAATGGATACCTTTACAGGCCCGGTCTTTGAAGACATAAGTGAACAGTTCCTACTGGAACTGAATAAACGTTGCGGTCTTCCGTTCACCTTTGAGAAGATAGGGACGCAATGGGGAAAATTTAAAGGAGTGCCTGGAAAGAACAACTATGAGATCGACCTGGTAGCAATCAATAGTGATACAAGGCAAATATTGTTCTGTGAGTGCAAATGGCATAAGCAGAAGGTCGGTTTAGATGTTCTAATGAATTTTATAGATAAAGCGAAATATGTGAAATGGTACAATAGCGACAGGAAAGAATATTTTGCTGTGATCTCAAGATCAGGTTTTACCCCAAAGCTGAAGTCATTTGCAAAGGATAATGCTGTATTGCTCTTTGACCTTGAGGATATTGGTCAGGTTATGGGATGATCAGGATGATTCATTTTTCTTGTAGCTACTACCTCAGGGAAGTGAAGCGTTTTTCTCATTTTCAATATGGTTATATATTCCACCTTTGATATGCTTCTTTAGATATGTTTTACAGCAGTGAGTATGGAATGTGCGCCTTCGGCACTACTTATTTAAGTGTGCATGAGATGTACTCACCTGAGTGACTCCATGCAGGTGATGTGATACTCTTGCCTCCGTTGTAACTTAATTCTCCCCATGCAACACGCTTTACATTTGTGCCATTAGCATTTGCTACGTAAAGTGCAGATATCATGCCGCTACCAAATTCACCTCCATCTTCCGGAGGGAGAAAAAGAGATGCATCAATTAACATATGTCTTCCATCAGGACTCCAGATTACATCAAAAAGGATTAGCATTAGTTTCAAGGCTATCTGTGTCCACAAGACTCAGGATATCTTTCCCTACGGTCTGATTCAGATCGGATACGATTGTTGCATTCATTTGTTTAATGCTGTCGCTTGCAGTAGCTGGTAGAGAAAATATGCAAAGCAGAGCAATAAGAATTTGTATTGGTATTTTGACTTCTAAAATAGAAGCGTGTGTTGAATTCAAAATTGCTCGGATAACATTCCACAAGGAGAACGTTTTATTTGCTGAACTGATTTTTGTACTATGTAATTTCATAAGATCACCTCACTTTTGGTATAAGTTAAAAGGATGAAACAAATGATATAGTTTAAGCGTAACCAGCGATAAAGACGTTTCATTTTGTTGAAACCACCCTTGAAAGATATCATTTTCTAAATAAACAGGAATTATTTCGAACCTATAAAGTCAATTTGCAGTGCTATGTCAGTTCCATACCTTATTTGAAATTGAATGACTTATTTAACAAAGTACAATAGATAATTTTATGTTTTTATTTATATTTTAAAATAAAAGAGATTACACGCCGAAACTTTCAAACATGAGATATAGATTTTTCAGTTAACGTTATTCATTTAAAAATCAGGCATCTTTATATACAAATAAAAATATATTACCTTTACAATGTCTTCTAAATATAAAATCCTGATTGTAGATGATGAACCATTAAATGTCGAGTTACTATCAGTTTATCTTAGGGATACATATGACATTATAACTTCTTACAATGGTAGGGATGCACTTGAAAAAGTTAAAAATGAGAGCCCTGATCTGATTCTTCTTGATGTAATGATGCCAAACATGAATGGTTATGATGTTTGCTGCACCATACGCAAAGAATTCAAGATGGATTTCATACCTATAATAATGGTGACAGCTTTGACTGGTAAGGCTGATCATCAGAAAGGAATTGATGCCGGAGCGGATGAATTTTTAAAGAAACCCGTAGGCAAGTTCGAACTTGACAAAAAGATCTCCTCTCTTCTGAGAATAAAAAAGATGCATAATGATCTTCTTACGGAAAAGAACACAGCTTATCATTATCTTGATTATGTCGGCGTACTTGTTGTAGTACTTGACCTTGATTACCGGATTCTGCACATTAATAAAAAAGGGTCTGATCTATTGGGTTACGGTTCTGAAAAATTGATCGACCGTGAATGGATAGAGTCTTTTGTTCCTATCTATTCGGTAAATGATGTACGCAATCATTACGATGGCCTTGCATCAGGAAGGATAAAACCATATAGGCACCACGAATTTCCTGTTATCATAAGTACCGGTGAAGAACGACTTTTCAGGTGGTATGAATCTCCATTGTTTGACAATGCAGGCAACACCACAGCCATTTTGATATCAGGGGAAGATATCACTGAAGTAAAAAAAGCTGAAAAACAGCTTAAAGAGTACGCTGTACAACTGGAGCGTTCAAACGATTTGAAAGAATTGTTTACAGATATTATGCGACATGATCTGGTGAACCCTCTCAGTCTTATCAAGTCTTTTACAGAATTACTTTATGAAATAGAGTCAAATGAATATAAGAAAGAATTGCTTGAACATATCGATGAAGCCACCGAAAAACTTATCTCAATGGTGGATGATGCGGCACATCTTGCAAAGCTGGAATCTGTGGATGATATAAGTTTTGTGAAGATAGACATTTGCTTGATGATGACTGATGTGGTCAATGGTTTTATACATCAGATTCATGACAAGAATATGTATCTTAAGATTCAAGCAGAAAATGAATGCTATGCTGTTGCCAATCCTATGATTGAGAGGGTATTCGTTAATCTCTTATCTAATTCTATCAAGTATAGTCCACAGGGTAGCACTGTAATTATTGATATTGTCGATATGGTGGATAAATGGAAGATAAGCTTTATAGATCAGGGCGATGGAGTACCTGATGTCAGTAAAGCATCTATTTTTGAACGATTTAAGCGTCTGCATAAAGAGAGTATACGTGGTACAGGGATTGGTCTGGCTATTGTTAAACGAATTATGGACCTGCACAAGGAATACGTCGCCGTTGAGGATAACCCTGAAGGAAATGGCAGTGTCTTCTGGCTTACTCTTAAAAAAGGCATCTGATTTATTTCAGGAATGTTCTTATTGTTATTTTTTCGTAGTTGAATCTGTTCAGCTTAAATAACTGCCCAAAAGGAAAACATGTTCAAAATAAAAAATAAAAATATAGATGATTTATGAGTAACTATTCAGCCTGATAAAAACGCTATCAATATCAATCTTGACAAAAAGTTGAAATGAAAATTTCATTATGATGATTTATTTTGATTGTTACTATTGATTGCTTTTTTGATTGTTAGATTATTAGTGGGCAGATATCTCCATTTTGAAGAAATCAGTACCAATAGGCAGATTGTGCTAGGCTGAATAGTTACATTTATGAAAAGAACTATAGTCAAGATTCAAAAGCATCTTTGACCTTTTCAAAGATACCTTTGCCACCTTTTGGGTTTTTCATATCGGATCCATTTTCAAGTTTCTGGAACTTTTTAAGGAGCTCTTTTTGCTCCCCTGTTAGCTTTGTAGGTGTTCTGACAATGATCTTAACAAGCTGGTCACCATGAGAGTTACCATGAAGATGAGGCATTCCTTTGCCCTTTAGACGCAGTATAGAATGTGTCTGGGTTCCTGCCTTAATATTCATTTTTACTTTTCCATGCAATGTCGGGACCATTACATCCCCACCAAGTGCTGCCATTGAGAATGATATTAACTGCTCGTAGAGTATATCATTTCCTGCACGCTGGAACTTCTCATGTGGCTCCACATGAATCACAACGTAAAGATCACCTGATGGTGCACCGGGGCTTCCTTCTTCACCTTCGCCCCTAATCTTGAGACGAATTCCGTTGTCAGCTCCTTTGGGAACCTTAACAGATATCTTACGAACCTTCTTGATCTTACCAGTACCCTTGCATGCAGGACATGGAGTCTCAATTATCTGACCTTTTCCATGACATGCATTACATGTGCTGGTAGACATGAATCTTCCAAATGGAGTATTACGTGCCTGTGTCACCTGCCCAGAACCACGACATGTGGAACATGTATGGGGACTGGTGCCTGATTTTGCACCGGTACCTCCACAGGATTCACAATTCTCAGCCCTTGGGACATTGACAGTAGTATCAACTCCTGTTGCTGCCTGCTCAAGAGTAATTGTCAGATCATAGCGAAGGTCAGATCCTCTGGATGGACCCTGTCTCCTTTGTCCAGCACCAAAACCTCCAAAACCGCCGCCACCACCGAAAATACTTCCAAATATATCTCCAAGGTCAGCAAATCCGCCAAAGTCTGCATTCCTGAATATATCTTCCTGACTATAACGGCCATCGATACCTGCATGACCAAACCTGTCATATTGCTCTCTTTTCTCTGGGTCAGAAAGGACAGCATACGCTTCAGACAATTCCTTGAACTTTTCCTCAGCACCAGCTTCCTTATTCTTGTCCGGATGATATTGCATTGCAAGCTTTCTATAAGCTTTTTTTATCTCAGACTCTGTGGCATCCTTGGATAAGCCTAATATTTCGTAGTAATCGCGTGTTGTGGACATGGATGATTCCCGTTATGCATTGATAATTATGAAATTAAAACTAAAGATAGGTAAGATAGCTTTAGTATTAAAGTATCTTACCCAAGCGTTGATCCATGCATATTTACTTATCTTCATCAACTACTTCATAATCCGCATCCACAATTGTCTCTTCATCGGAGTCTGCAGATGAAGCGGATTCTTCCGAAGCGGATGCTGCAGATGCAGCTTCTTCCTGTGCCTTCTGGTACATTGCAGCAGAGACGTCATAGACAGCAGTCTGGAGAGCTTCGGTCTTTGATTTGATATCTTCGAGGTCTTCACCTTCCAGGGCAGCCTTAAGATCACTGACCGCAGCCTCTACCTTGGACTTCTGCTCATCGGTTGCAATATCATCTGCTTCCTTGAGAGTCTTTTCAGCAGCATTCACAAGTGATTCAGCTTCGTTCTTAATCTCAACCTCTTCCTTACGCTTCTTGTCCTCTTCAGCATGTAATTCTGCATCTTTTACCATCTGTTCAATTTCCTCGTCAGAAAGACCGCCTGGCTTTTGTATGGAAATGGACTGTTCCTTACCGGTTCCCTTGTCCTGTGCATTGACATGCAGGATACCGTTTGCATCAATATCGAATGTTACCTCGATCTGTGGAATACCTCTTGGTGAAGGTGGAATACCGTCAAGAGTGAACCTTCCAAGGGTCTTATTACCAGATGCTACGCCTCGCTCACCCTGAAGTACGTGGATCTCAACTGATGGCTGGTTGTCAGCTGCTGTAGAGAATACCTGGCTCTTCTTGGTTGGAATGGTTGTGTTCCTTTCAATAAGAGGAGTTGATACGCCTCCGAGGGTTTCAATACCAAGGGTCAATGGTATTACATCAAGCAGAAGTACGTCATGAACCTCGCCTCCAAGGACACCTGCCTGTACTGCTGCACCAATTGCAACAGCTTCATCAGGATTGATATTTTTGTATGGGTCTTTTTCTGTTGCCTTCTTTACAGCTGCTGCAACTGAAGGCATCCTTGTAGAACCTCCTACCAAGAGTACCCTGTTAATATCCTTTGCACTGAGCTTTGCATCCTTCATTGCCTGGTTGACAGCCACCATGGTCCTGTCAAGCAGATCGGAAGTCATCTTCTCGAACTGTGCTCTTGTAAGATCGATATCAATGTGTTTTGGCTGTCCATTTGCATCTGCAGTAATGAATGGAAGGTTGACGTTAGTTGTTGCTACACCTGAAAGCTCTATCTTTGCTTTCTCTGCAGCATCCTTCAAACGCTGTAGTGCTGCCTTGTCCTTGGAAAGATCGATGCCTTCAGCCTTATTGAACTCTTCAATGAGGAAATCTACAATCCTCTGGTCAAAGTCATCCCCACCAAGCTGAGTGTCACCGCTGGTTGAAAGAACTTCAAACACTCCTCCACCAAGCTCAAGAATGGATACATCAAATGTACCGCCTCCAAGATCGTAGATGAGTATTTTGTGATCTTCTTCATCCTTATCAAGACCATATGCAAGAGCTGCTGCAGTAGGTTCATTGATAATCCTCATGACCTCAAGACCAGCAATGGTACCTGCATCTTTTGTAGCCTGTCTTTGAGAGTCATTAAAGTACGCAGGAACAGTAATAACTGCCTGTGTGATAGTTTCCCCAAGATAGGACTCTGCATCTTCCTTTAACTTACGCAGGATCATTGCGGAGATTTCCTGTGGAGAGTATTCCTTGCCATTAAGGGTTACCTTGTAATCAGATTCTCCAATATGCCTTTTGATAGAGCTTACACTGTTGTCAGCATTGGTGATGAGCTGCCTTTTGGCAACCTGACCTACCAGTTTCTCGCCCTTTTTAGAAAAACCTACAACAGAAGCTGTAGTTCTTCCCCCTTCTGCATTAGGGATAATAGTAGGTTCCCCACCTTCAATTATAGCCATACAAGAATTTGTAGTTCCTAAATCAATTCCCAATATCTTTCCCATTTTATTACCTCGTTTATGAATAAATTTTAATTGCTATTATAATTGTGTGTTATCTGTGTTAAACATTACTTTGCCAGAATAGAAACATGTTTCTGTTTCAGTTATCCGATTTCTTTGATACTGTAACCATTGCAGGTCTTATCACCTTTGTATGCAGATAGTATCCGGGTTTACAGACGTCAACAATGATATTCTCATCATGCTCCGGGTGTTCTACATGCATCATAGCTTCGTGCAAATAAGGGTCAAATTCAGCACCTTCACACTTGATTTTTTGAAGGCCTTCCTTCTCAAGTATTCCAACAAATTGTTTAAAGACCATCTCAACACCTTTTATTACAGATGGAACATCATCAGTCTGCTTTGCAGACTCAAGTGCACGTTCGAAGTTGTCACAAACCTCAAGGAGCTCTATTATAATCTGCTCAACTGCAAATTTACGATATTCTTCTTTTTCACGAGCAGTTCTCTTTCGGAAATTATCGAATTCTGCAGTCAGGCGCAGAAGCTTATCCCTAAGTTCTGTAACTTCATCCTCAGAAGGATTTTCTGCAACTTTGCCTTCTGCAACTTGTTTCGAATCTAATTCTTCACAATTTTCTGGTCCATCAGCCATTCTTAATTTCTCCGCATGTTCTGTGCGCGGTAATATGCATCAGAACTAGTGATTGTATGATATTCTATAAATAGTTGTCGTTTATTTGGTTGTTTTTTAAGAAACAAAGTCTGCAAAATAAAGATGACACTATTAATACAGCATGATATAATAACTCTTTTAAAAAGAATCTTTGAACCTATGCTGCAAAATACGTATCAGGAGCATACTGGCTATCATGCATAAGGCAAGTGCAGAAACAACCTGACCAGGTCCAACAGCAGTGATGCCACCTTCAAGGGCATACTTTATACCAGTAAAAAAAGCCGTTGCTGAAAACGTGGCCGTTAGCGATACTATTGCGCCTCCTACAAGAGAACCCATGTAATCTGCACCACGTGATTCAAAATAAACAGAACCAGCTATGAAGATAACCGCAAAAATAAGAAGCATAATATGCATTGGAACCTGCATGGAACCAGCTTTTGCCATGTTCATCAGCCCAAATGCAACACCAACCATAAAAATTGCCATTGTTGTAGAAACTGCCAGTGCCTGTACAAATGGGTTTTCTGTATTTACATCCATATTCATCCCAGTCCTCTAACGGTAATCATAGTATATATTCATTGTTAATATATAGTACATACTATAAATATAAAAAGCAGGCAATTTTTCAGAATAGAAAAAATAAAACAGGATTCAAGAAACTCATTCAGTTTTACAGGATTATCTCTGAGAAATAGATAAACTAATACAAAAATAAAAATAAATTTAAAATTAAGAATCTTTTATTTTAAAAAAGAAAAACAGGCCATTACAATCGCATACCCATTCACTTCATTTCAAAGTAAATTGGAGCTGGTCATGCTACCGCAATGTGAACAATAATATACACAGTTCGAGCCTAATTTTTGCTTTTTTAATGAGTTACTGCAAAATGTGCAGGACATTTTTATATCTGTTTCTGTTTTTAATTTATTCATATTAACACATCATTACAAAATCCATATTGACAGTGTTTTTCTTTGTCCAGTATCCACATACCTTACAAAGCTGCACGTTTCTTGTATCATTGTGGAATACATTGTTGCACTCCGGACATTTTTTTAATAAACCCATTTTTATTACTCCTTAAGTTAAATCGTGGAGATATTTTACTTACATAATGTAGAAAGAGACAGACGTGAAAACCCACTCTGCCTCTTTACAGCGTAGCATCACAAAATATGTACGCACATTCATGAAAATCTTACCTTTCTAAGAAAGATATCATTTCGAAGACCCCACTCTTTGTCTGGGAAACTCCCATTTCCCAACCCGCAAATATACTCGATTGAAACGTACCTTATTCAACCGACGATAGTTAGCGTCGTAGACATATAACAGTATCCCGATAAAATTTATGATGTGACATTTAATTATAACGCCATTGTAATTTCAAAAGAGATTACTCAGAAACATCCAAACAAAATATATAAAGATCACTATAGTTTACGTTTGAAAGTCTAAGATAGACATAATAGCTATATGTATATGCACACATATATAATATTTCATTGTAAATAAATTGGTATTATCAATCAATCAATCAATCAATAAATAAATAAATAAATAAATAAATAAATAAATAAATAAATAAACAAATAAATAAATCCCTGCTAAATCAGGCACATAATAACAAAGGATATATCAAATAATGCAGTTGCAAACAACATGAAAATACTGCTTGCAGAATACGCAATGGGAATCGGGCTAAAAGGCACACTGCTGCTGGAAGGCAAAACCATGTTAAGCACGCTTGCCGAAAGCTTTAATCGCCTTGGGCATGAAGTTAGCTACCTCAGTGCAGAAAACAAGTTTAAAAATGGAACTGCAATTATATCCAATGAAGAAAACTTTGCAAACGTACTTGAAAAAGCTGCAAAGAATAATGATGCAGGTCTTGTAATAGGACCAGATGAACTTTTGGGCGACCTGACAGATATTCTGGAAAAGAACACTGTTAACCTCGGATGCACGGCAAATTGTGTGCGACTCTGTACAGATAAACTGCTGTGCACACAGATCCTTGAATCAAATTCCATAGCTACACCAAAAATAGTAAGTGAAGTATTTAAAGGAAAATATGTCATGAAGCCAAGGTTTGGATGTGCGTCTGAGGGAGTAAGAATGACAATTCCTGAAAAAATGGATACTACAGAAGATGAATATATCGCAACCGAGTATATAGAAGGCGAACACCTTAGTGTGAGTATGATCTGCGGGCAGCGAACACTTCCGTTGAGCCTGAACAAACAGCTTATCGATATCAAGAAAGACAATGATGATACTATCTTTGATTATAGAGGTAATCAGGTACCATACAGGGCAGACTACGAAGAGGAAGTGCTCCAGGTTGCAAAAAAAACTGCTGAAATACTTAAATGTAGTGGCTATATAGGAATTGATATTATTTATGGAGACAGACCCTATGTCATTGATGTTAATCCCAGACCTACAACTGCAATATTTGGACTTGTTCAGGTCCTAAATAGTGAAATTGCAGAACTTATACTGATGAATGTATTTGCTAAGCTTCCCGATTCAGTAATTCTTGAAGGGGAATGCTCTTTCACAAAAGATGACATTGAGGACATCATATGAAAATAATCGGAATTGACATTGGTGGTGCTAATACTAAGATGGCATCCGCCGACGGAGAGATCATTGAACTGCATTACATACCGTTGTGGAAGGATACAATATTGCCCAGATCTCTGGGAGACATTGCAGAGAAATTGAAACCTGATAAGGTCAGTGTGGTCATGACAGGCGAACTGGCGGATTGTTTTGAGGATAAAGATAAGGGTATCGACTTTATCATGCGTTCTGTTAATGATGCTTTTGATTGCGAAGTTAAATACATTGACAGTAGTGGACATTTCCATGAAAATTCAGGAAAGCTGCGGGACCTTGCTGCAGCAAACTGGGCAGCATCTTCCAGACTGATAGGCTCGGAGATAGGAGATTGTATCTTTGTAGACGTAGGAAGCACGACCAGTGACATTATCCCTATCAAAAATGGAAAACATGTTGCAGGGCTCACGGATTTCTCAAGGCTTGTTCACAGCGAGTTGTTCTATGCAGGAACACTCAGAACCAACCTTGCATATCTGCTTGAAAAAGTAAACGTTGCAGATGGGGACTGCCATATCGCATCAGAACTATTCTCAACTACTGCAGATGCGTACTTACTCTTAGAAGAGATTCCAGAAGAACTGTATACTTGTGAGACTGCCGATGGCGCAGGTAAGAGTAAGACAGATGCCATGAGAAGACTGGCACGTGTTGTATGCGCAGACCTTACCGAGATCTCAGCAGATGAAATATACCATATCGCTCAGCAGGTCAAAGAAAGACAGGTAAACCTTTTGAGCCAGGCTATATCAGTTGTTGCTGAAAGGAATGGGCTTGACAGGATAGTATCTGCCGGGCTTGGAGAATTTCTCATAAAAGAGGCTGCAGAAAGACTTGGTTTTGAATGCATTTCTGTTGCCAGCAGATGGGGGGCAGATGTTTCAAAAGTATTCCCTGCATATGCTGCAGCGAAGATCATGGAAGATGAAGTTAATGTTTCAGGAAAAGAATAAGTCTGATTGAAGTATACATATCTAAAGAGAGAAAATAATATGGGGAGTTTAGTTGCTATGAAGATCGTCGTGAAACTTGGAGGAAGTGTAATGAAGTATTCACATTCTCTCGTTGACTCTCTGCTGAAGTTTTTTGAAAGAAGCAATGACAACGATCACTCGATACTCATAGTCCCAGGTGGTGGAGTTTTTGCGGATTCTATCAGAACTATCAGTGAAAAATACGAAATCGGAGATGGTGCAGCTCACTGGATGGCCATTCTTTCAATGGAACAATACGCCCACTATATTATAGATAAGACAGGAGTAAACTCTGTTGAAAATATCAATGAAGTCCCTGGGGGGGTTTCTCTATTGTTACCGTACAAAATGCTCAGGGAAAACGATAAGTTAGCACATTCATGGAATGTTACATCGGATACTATAGGGGCATGGATCGCCCGGGAAACAGGATCACGCTTTATAAAAGTTACTGATGTTGATGGAGTTATTGCCGATGGTATTGTTCAGAACAGGATGACTGCCAGGGAACTTTCAAGGATGGGAATTACATGCATTGACAGCTCATTGCCTGTCTTTTTGATTGAAAATAAGATGGATTGTGTCGTTGTCAACGGAATATACCCTGAAAGAGTCATTAACGCTCTTATTGGAAAGGATGTTATAGGAACTCATATCAAGGGGAATATTTAAATTACATACTGAATATGTACAGAACTCACTGACATACTGATTTTTCAGTATTTTTTCAGTATTTTATATTTATCACATACTATCATAGTAAGGAGATTCTAAATGGCAAATAAAGTCGATAATTGTACCACATGCAACAAGAGACTTGTGGAAACCGGCTATGTACGCTTCCCATGCCCTGTTTGTGGCAACGAACTTGGAAGATGCATGAGCTGCAGGCAGCAGAGCAACACATACAAATGTCCAAAATGTGGATTTTCAGGAGCATGAGGTGAATTAGATGGGAGATGTTGCAGCAACTATTAAGATAATGCCTGAGGGTGTCGATACAAATCTCGAAGAACTTAAAGACAAACTCATCGCATCACTTCCAGAGGGCGCAGAATACGGCACCCACAAGGAAGAGCCTATTGCATTCGGACTTAAGGCCCTTATCATGGTCGTCATCGTAGGTGACCTCGAAGGAGGTACAGAATCCGTAGAGCAGGCCTTTGCAGCAGTAAGCGGTGTTGAGAGCGTAACAGTGACAGAAGTCGGAAGACCTATCTAAACCTCTCATTTACTTTTCTTTTTTTGTTATTTTTATTGATTTTTAAGTTGTAACTTTTCAGGGCTTGTAGATCAGGGGAAGATCGTTACGTTCGCAACGTAAAGGCCGCGGGTTCAAATCCCGCCGGGTCCACTTAGACAATGTCAGACCAGTTTTAGCTTACGGCATAACCCAGAAATTAAATCAAAGCCAAATGATAAAGATCATTTCTGAAAAGAGGATCGTCACAGTTAATAATATGGCAATTATATTTTTATATTTAATTTGTACCACCAAAATAAATTCAATGAATGACATTATTAATGCTTAAGTATGTGTTTTTTATTAATATCAATACATAACAAAAATGATAGCTACAAACTGAAAATTCGAGAGAATAATGAGTAGTCTTTCTGTCAGAATCTACCTCCAGTAGTTCTCTAATTTTACCTCCATATTGTTGTTACCACTATTAAATCACCTTAAACATTACACTACTAACTGAATTCTTAGCTTTCTCCTAAGCCATTCTTCAATAAACAGAATAAACCTGGCAAACCTAAACTTGTCTTCATCAATGGTTATTGGACCTGGTTTTACTATTGTAAAATGCTTTTTCTGGAGATAGATCCATGCATTTCTGAGCAGGAATGAGATTAATGTAAAGAAGTATTTGAAGGTTACATCTTTTGTTGATGTTCTTGGTTTAACGATATTTCTCATCCTGTAAGACGATTCGATAGCAAACCGTCTTCTGTAGACATTACTAACCTTTCTTGGAGGCCAGTTAACTCCATAAACAACAAAACCAAGGTTTCACATCCCTTTTTACCTCTTTTACCTTTCAGATACTTCACATCAATTACGATATCCAGGTGAACTTCTTTCTTCTGAGCATTCTTGATTATATATTCAGCAGACCTTGTTTTTTTACCATCAAGCAGTTGCTTGATCTTGCCTCTGGAGTAATGAAAATGGGGTAAAATAAATGCAAAAGTCGAAAACAAAGATCGTTAGTGCAATAATGCTGCTAATGCTGGTGACATTTATACCAATGGTAAGTGCCCAAGAAGAACTGCCATCTGATACTTCTAGTGCTAAACAAGTTACCATCAAACTAAATCAAAATGATGGCGTCTTGATAATACCTACAGAAGACAGAAGGATTGATGACTTAAGTACAAGTATCACTGAAGAAAAATCAGCGACAGCATACTTGTCAGGTAGTATCGATGAGAACAATCATGTCATACTTGAAGGTGTAATTACGCTTGATGGAAAAGAAGAAAAGGTTCAATTATCTGGCGACGCCACCCATCCATCAATCTGGGATATATGGGAGTACAACGGTTATGAGCCAATGAATGGTGCTGAAGCACAAGATTATCTGGATGACCAAGGAGTATATTTAACCAAAGGTCTAGAAACTGGATCATTTTACGGCACAACAAATGAAATAGTAAGTATGATTGACAGTGGAAGACCGTTTTTTCTGATAGAAGAAAGTGAATGGGGAAATTGTCATGCAGTGGTTCTTAGCGGATACTGTTATGGCCCAGACATAGATGCGTACTTCAGGTTAAATGACCCAAACACATGGACCGGTACGAGTATAATGAATTGGTACGATACAGATGATCCTCAGTTCAACTACGATAAAAATGTTTATGAGTACAGATGTGCTGATGATACCTCTTCAACTGGATATTTCTATTTAGGATAAGAGAATGAAATGGAAATTTAAAAGTGAACCAAATATCAGGAATACTTTTAGACAACATCACAAACTCGCTTATTCAAAATAATATCATTTCAGATGTTCATGATGGCCTTGCCCTGAATGCTTCTTCAGAAAATTGTATTGAAAATAACACCCTGCTTTCAAATACTTTTCATGGAATCTATCTGATTAACTCAACAAGTAACGATTTGAGGAACAATCTCATCATTAATAATAAATGTGGGCTTTATCTTGATCTGTCAGATCAGAATACTGTCGTCAACAACAACGCCACTGAAAATGAAAACTACGGAGTTGCTCTTCGGAAATCAAATACCAATAACATAACAAATAACCAATTTTTCGTGAACAAATACGGTCTCTGTCTTATCGATTCTCATGATAATGCAATATTAGATAACTTTGCCAGTAGCAACAAACAACACGGCTTTCTTTTATGGAAATCAGAATCTAATGACATAACAAACAATATCCTCATTGAAAACGAAAACTCTGGTGTTTATATCCAATCTTCTTGTTCAAATAATACTCTGGATGGAAATACATTATCCAACAACGGCAATGGTATTTCAATTGAAAATGCCAACAATAACCTTATCATAAACAATACTCTCAGTTCTAATGAGGAATACGGAATTTTCCATTTATTCCCATGCAATGACAACATCATCAGAGAGAATCTCTTTTTGAATAATAAAAAAGGAGATGAAAATCTAACATCCTTCTCTAAACTAATCTATACCATCCTAATCATTCTAACAGTAACCGGTATTACATATTATTTTAACATAGCTTTGTTGAAAAAAGCCCTTACAGGCTTAGGTATTCTGGCTGTAATCTCCTTTATTATAATTGTTGCATGGTATTTCCCATTTGAATCAGCAAATCCTGAGAACAACGTAGATATCACTAATTTTAGCTGGTACAATTCCTCTGCGGTTAATCAGATACATACAAAAGTCACTCTGTCAATGGATATTAATTACAGGAATAAGCAGGCATATACTAACAATTTTGCTAAAAATCCACAAACCAATATAATCCCAGTCAGGATTCAGATATCCTTAAGTGAATATGCATCAGATGGCATCACAGAAGGATCACCCATACAACTCTATGAAGAAGTTATGAATTTAACATATCAAAAACAGTTCAAATATGAGATAAATCTTGAATTAGACAATAGGATGAAACATAAAATTCAGACAATTATTGTGTTCAAGGAAGAATATGATTACCCTCATCCATATTATGGAGAGTCAAAATGGGAACAAATTGGAAGGGCAGTAACCGTTATCGATTTGAATGATGATTTTTCAGGTACGAGCAAATAACCGAAAGAAGATTTATTATAACAACAGCAGATGAATAATGACATGCCATATAAAAAAAGAATGACAGATGCACCAGAATCTACAGTATTCTCATGTTAATTGGGATGGATTGACGATGTGCCTGTATATAAATGGCATGAAGATTGTTCTCTAACTGCATCTACAAGGGGATCTGGTCATGGGATATATTGAAGATGGAATAAAACAGTCTGTGTAAATCATGGATACAACAGCTTTGATGCAAGCAACGACTACTCCCTATTATGAAATGAAGTAAAAAATGAAGTGAATCAGAATAGACCTTTTGTGGTTAGTATGACATATGTGGTTATAGATAGTGGCCATTCATAAGCTTATGCAGAACATAGCGTCCACATGTCTGGGATACATTTATGGTTCCATAACTAGTAGATATGAAAGGCTTAACGTTGTTTTCAAGGGACTACTGGATATTGCATGTTTTATTTTGGAATAAAGATAGCAGAGACGTTTTTAAATAGGCTCATATAGAAACTACCATTTATGCTTCAACTTATCCGGGCATCCACAACAACATGCCAGATGCCGGGAGAATATTTTTTGATCTTCCTGCAATCCAGTATTTCCACATTTCTCCCGGTTTTTGATGCTGCATTTTCAATGCGCTCAATTGGTCTGGAAAATATCAGGCATTCCGGTGTAGTTTCATGGTAATGCAGGGTCCCACCACTTTTTTTAAAGGCTTTGATCCCATGTTCAAGATAATGGTGTGTGGTGCCCACATATCCCATAAGTACTCTGTCAGCAATTCCCTCAGGTGTGAGTTCAGCACAATCCCCATTCTTTGCTTCAACTATGTCTTGCACATGGTTCAGGACTATGTTTTCCCGGAGGTATGCACAGGACAGAGGATTTATCTCGATGGCAATGATCTTTGCAGGTTTTGAGTGAACTGCCATAGGAATGCTAAAGTATCCTATCCCTGCAAACATATCAACAATAGTTTCATTGCTCCCAATACTGCTCATAAGTGATTTCTCATGCAGGTTTCCCTTTGAGAACATCACTTTTGTAACATCGAGTTTAAACAGGCATCCATTTTCCTTATTGATGGTTTCAGTGTTCTCACCAATAAGTATCTCTCTTTTGGGTAACCTGAACTGACCGCTTATTCCAAGATCACGTACCACAGTATTGCATGACGGATACATCTTGATCAATGATTTTGCAATCCTTTCTTTTAAATGATCAATTGAGGGGTCGATACTAACAATAATAATCTTACCGAGTATCTGCCATCCTGAAGGCAATAAATTCTGTTCTGTTTCTGTAATGCCTCCGCCAAGTATTTCTTTAAGTGAGCGCCATTTTTTGTAGAAAAGAGCATCTTCCTGCTGGTATATTTCAAACCCCTTTATATCATCAGTAACAGGTATCTCAAGGAAGCGTTCTTTTGCATCAATGACCTTTATCTTCCTTTGCCGGTCAAGTTTACCTTCCTCAATTATACTAAGCCTTACAGTTTCTGCTTCTTTTAGCGGTACACGAACAACTTTCATCATAATGACCAGAATTCTGATTTTTTAATTTGATTAAATGATACAGCAGGCTTTAAATATCGATGCTAACTCATTCGTTTAGCCGCGAACATTTAAATACATTGTTGGTCTATTGGCTATTGCATGAACAACGGAGATAACACTGCCATTTTTTCCACTGATATTGGGTTTATTGCTCTTAATGGTTCTGTAAAGATTAAAATACTTGACTTTCTCAAAGGTGGCTGTAAATCTTTTGATGAAATAGTCCAGTACACAGGAAAAGCTAAGTCCACAATCTCCGTTCATCTTAACGACCTGAAATCCCAGAGTCTGCTCGAAGAAGCTATCGATGCAAATGATAAGAGGAAGAAAGTCTACTTTTTGAAATGTCAGTACGTTGCATGTTCTCAGGAACCGGGGATGAAAAGTTATAGTGAGATGCTTGAAGTCATAGGCTCTGCTGATATGAGTTCCTTTGGTTGTCTGAAATGTTTGTTCCATGCTGTGCAGTATGGTTTCCGTGCCTACGGGGTAAACTGTGATCCCATCATGAGAAAAATAGGAAATGATGTGGGAGCCAGTCTTTCCAGAAACTTTGTTTCAAATGAAACGGAACAGATACTGGATGAAATGATGGTTTTCTGGGAGGAAAACGGTATCGGAAATTTTAAAGTCCTGAGCCACGATCCCATAAAAATAGCTGTTCATAACTTTTTTGATTGCCGATTAATTCCAATTGAAGAAAAGACCTTATGCTCTTTTGCACAAGGTGTTTTTGAAGGTATCCTCAAAGAAAAACTGGGTATTGAATATGTAATGCAGATACTTGGTAAATGTGATAAGAATTGCGAATCCTGTCATTTCCAGATAATCTTGCTTTAATTCGATGCTTTCATAACTCCAAGTTCACCTTTAACAAATCTGCCGATTGCAGCAACAATTCCTGGTCCGTCACTTGTTTCTCTGCAAATTATCATGTGTTCCATGAGTCCCAGTCTTTCTATTCCGTATATATCCCTTGCGTGACCGGTTCTTTTGACGGCTACTTTAAGTTCAGAGCGTGTAACTGCATTTGCAATCACTCTGTCCTGGCTCGATTTTTTCCAGTCCCACCAAAGATCTGCCTGTGATTTTGTAAAAGCACCCACGTTTGTTGCTTCATCAGTTATTTCTACTTTTACAGGTAAACGTTTGATCAGTCCAAAACGAGTTGCTATCTGTTTTGCAGTTCCAACTCCGAGATCCGTGAGGTTCTTTTTCGGGATGCTTACAAGAGTTCCTACGTCAACGATTATTTCCATTTCCCGTATTTGATGTATGACGCCGGAATAAACTTCATTCTTTGTAAGTTCTGTAACAGGCGTACCAAATTTACTGACAAGAAAATTGGAAACGAATTCACTGTCTTCTCCGCTAATGTCAACCTTAAGCCAATTATCTTCTGATATTGAGAATTCTGCCAAAGCATCAAGCTCTTTTAACTCATTGCCTACAAACATTTCTGCTGAATGGAATGCTCTTTCACGGTTGCCATATATTTTTAATAATAGATTTACAGTGACCATTTTATTGTCCTTTCAATTATTGATTCATTACCAGATCAAAGATATTCTGCATCTCATTGAGTTTATCCAGACCTTCGTCATTGATAAGATCTTCATTCTCTTCTATTGAATTTAAAAGTAACTGGATATCCCGGCTAAAAGGACCAATTTTCATCTTCATCTCTTGAGGCTCTGAATTCTTAGTGAAAATATCATCATATATAGTTACTATTTGTTCGTGTAACCTGTTAATATGTTCCAGGGTTAGCTTTTTCTCATTCTCGAAGCTTTCAGTATCCTGTACAGTGGCTTTATTACCCTCTGTATTTTCTGCACTAGCTGCTGATTCTCCTTCAATTGCCATTATCAGGTTTTTCAAGGCATCAACTACGTTGTGCCCATGTTCAGTGAGTTCCACATATTTCACACGGCCTTCAATTGTAAATTGTAAGAGATCATGTTCTTCCATTTTTGATAGTATTTTGGTTGTGTGGGCAAAAGTCGAATTAATCTCTTTTGTGATAACTGATGCATACGTTTTCTGGAGGGACCATATAGCCAGAAGGGCAAGGGTTGGTTTCTCCTGTAAAAACAGCTGCTCAGCATATTCCTTTTTCATGAAAGCTCCCCTTTATGTAAAGATTTTGAACCCTTGTTTGTGAAAACATCTTCATACCTTTTATTATATATTTTGATATATATCATCTATATAAAATAGTATATATCTCTATCGGATGCCAGCTATAATTAGCTCAATATCCGCTATATTTGCATCCGTTTTAAAGGAGGTACCGCTAAAATGTGTCCGTGATGCCAAAAATCCCCGATTTTGAAGTTCTTGTATGAGAGTTTCGATCCGTGAAGCGGAAACTCCTATTTGTTTACAGATCAGGTGCTGGTCATAGAACATGGGTATATCCAGTTCATCTCTGCATAGTTCAAGCAGTTTGATCGCAAACTGTTTGCTGCCACAGTTGCGTGCCTCCAGTTCAGCGATGGTTTCATTGCAAAAATCCGGACTATGCAATTTGCCAAGCCACATAGGCCCACCAATTATGTTTTTACTATCACATTTGCTACAGTTATCCTTTATTGGAACTGCAAGACCATGAATGCTTTCACGCTGTCCACATTGCGGACAATGTGTGATGAATCCCATGTTCTCCAGCATTGTATCAGCTCGCTTTGCACCTTTTTTTATTTCAAGGTATGTACGCACGTAATGCCTTGTAGCATGAGTCAGCAGTGGATCCATAGCTTTATCGTGAAGTGATAATTCCCTGGCTATTTTTCCAAGTAGTATACGCACTCCCATTTCACTGTGATATTCGTTGTTAAAAGGTATTGCAGCATATTTTCTTATACCTGAATTTAAATGGGCACCACAAAGAGGTGCAGTATCCGTTGCTGTCACTTCAAGAAGATTGATTACAGAGCGGGCAGCTGCAGCCAGAAAAGGTCCGGGAGTGCCGAATGGGTCAAGGTCTACTATATTGAAGTGTTTCTCATGAAGAAGTACATTCGCATTCTTATGGCTTGCAACAGTATTATGGCCAATTTCAAGATTGTCTATGTTCTGCTGTATAAGAGCACAGGCTTCTTCACTCCAGTCATTGAGGGTTGTGTGTATACCGATCTCATTAGATATCCTGAGTCCACGAATACCAGATGCTGAAAGAGCATCCACATAAGTGATGAGCCTCTCAGGATCAGGTTTCATTCTCTTAACAAAAGCAGATGTTGCAGCTACGGAGATATCACGATTCATCTCCATGACCGGATTATAAAAAACAGGGGCTGCAGATGGTGCAAAATTAGCTCCTTCTGCAGGGATGGGAACCAGGATCTCAGTATCTCCTTCCTTTACAGATCTTACTTTCATCCGGTTCCCTGAAGATCCATTGTTATTTAACAATAATGGTTCCCTTCATTTGCTCCCATGTTAGCACTTCATACGTGTATGTGCCACTCTCATTGAAGGTATATTTGAAAGATTTCCTTTTCACTATATTTTCATTTTCCCAGAGACCCTCATTGCTTACAAGCGTGAAAATCCTTGTAGGCTCGTTATCATTGAACCATGCAACTGTATCTCCTCTATTAATTGTGAGATTGCTTGGTTGTGTATGGAAGTTTTTCATATATATTGTATAGGTCCTTGGATTAGTAGTTTCAACGACATCAAGCGGCTTGTCTTCTTCCTCCTCAGACAATTCCTCATCTTCAACGGTTTCATTTGTAATTATATCATCTGGAACTGTTTCATTGACAATATCCTCTACAGATTCATTTGTCATGTTGCTATCGTTCATTGGTTCTTCAGTATCATCTACACATCCGATGACTGAAAAAGAGAGTAATATCAGGAATATGAGCAATAACTTTGCTTTCATTTGTTCACCTGGATTATAATACAATTTGGATACTTAAATATCTTCTCAATGAGCTTCTATAAGCTGTACATTTATATTACATTCTGTATTTTCCATGTCGATGTCTATCAAAGCTGCGAAACCCAATGCAGCCATTCCTGGATTTACAATAGTTGTTTTGCCTGATCTCTTTATACCTCTGGCTTCATGGATATGTCCGCATACAATAAGGTCGGCTTTATCAAGGAAAGCATTCAGAGCCTTGCAGCCTACATGCATATCTGCGACATAGTCAAGGATTCCATATGGTGGCACATGTGTGAGAATGACAACAGGTTCATCTGTCTTTTCATTTTCATTCATCAGACTATTGAGTTTTGTCTCAAAATCACACTCTTCTATCTCAAATGGGGTGCAGAATGGTGTAGGATTAGACCCACCCATGCCTATAAATTTTACTCCATCTATTTTTACAGTTTCATTATGAAGGTTAGTAGCCCTGGATTCTTCGATCACCTCTAAAATGGATTCATGGTCACAGTTTCCAGGAACTGCAAGTATTGGTGGCTTGAACATGTCCAGAAGTTCCAGTGCCTTTTCATCCGGCCCGAAATTAGTTATGTCTCCTGCGATCAGAACGACATCAATATCTCCTGACTGCTCAAGCAACTCTTCTATTTTAGAATAATTGCCATGCGGATCTGCAATAGCAAATAGTCTCATTTTTATGATCGCTCCATTTGTTGAACTTGCATGCTTTTACTTTTAAAAGGAGCGGTCTCCGCCCAGAATAGATCCAAGCGTACCGCCGCCAATTCCGGCCACTCCGTTTGATTCCTCTCTTCTGTTGCCAGCCTGGTATTTTGATGCTGCAACGATTCTATCTGCAAGGCGTGAGAACGGAAAACTCTGAAGATATACTTTTCAAGGTCCTGTAAGTTTTGCAAGCACAAGTCCTTTTCCTCCAAAGAATGCATTCTTAAAGCACCTGCCATTTGTATATCATATTTTACACTTTCGGCAAAGGCAGTTATGCATCCGGTGTCAACTCTGATCGTTTCCCCGGCAGCAAGATCTTTTTCAACAATGGTTCCACCTGCATGTACAAAAGCAAGTCCATCACCTTTAAGTCTCTGAAAAATGAAGCCTTCTCCTTCAAATAATCCAGCTCCTATTTTTTTGGTCAGTGCGATTTCAATATCTACACCATTTGCTGCACAGAGGAATGAGTCTTTTTGACACTTGTGATAAAGAAATTCTCACCGGTCACTGCGCGTTTAAGCCCTTTAAGTAAGCCCGCCACCTGCGGATGTTTCCATTTTTGATCCCAGGTCCCATATACATCATTGCACCTGCTTCTGCTCTTACAGCTTCATTTGTATCAAGTTCTGTTTCTATAAGCTGCATGTCGTCGCCAATTATCTTATAATCTATTTCATCTGCCATAATAAATCTCTATACACTCAAGATACTTTGTGCGATACATCTTATATAGTTTTACAAATTTCCCTTGTGAGTAATATATGTTTACAGGCTGGATTTTAAATAACGGATTTTGCACAACTAAACTTGAATAGTTTAATATATTCCTTTTGCGTAAACAGGTATTGATAAATGTGTACCAAAAAAATTACCCAGCCCATTTAAAACAGCATTTGTTTTCATTACAAGTTAGAAATCATGGTGTAAGGGTTCATGAATTGGCTAAAAAATATAACCTATCTGAATCAGATATTCTTGACTTTAGTTCAAACACAAATCTTTTGGGTACACCGTTTGATTTTCCAGATAGTGAAATTGACCTAAAGCAGATAATCTTTAGTTCCATCATCAGAGCAGAGCAGTATCCAGATAACAGATATCTGGAATTAAGAACTGCAGCTGCTGGTTTTCTTGGTAATGGCATCAGTTTTAAAAATATAGTTCCTGGGAATGGTTCCTGTGAACTTCTACGTTTGTTGATAGGGTCTGTTGCAAATGAAAGTGATATGGTAATAGTTCCATCTCCTTCATCCGGACAGTATCGTTATATGGCTGAGGTACTTGGTGCTCGTGTACATTCATTTACTTCAAAGGAATTGCTGAATCTTCCGAAAATGACATTGGAAAGGGCAAAGATAGTTATTATTGAGAACCCGAATGATCCTACAGGGGAGCTTACATCAAGAGATTCGCTGATAAGATTTGCAGAGAACTGTGCTGAACATGATACTTTGCTAATAGTTGATGAATCGTCTATTGAACTTGCTGATCCTGATATGAGTGTTGCGGACATTACACTGGATAATGATCATCTTTTTGTTATTAGGTCAGTATCAAATATGCTTGGCATGCCTGGTATGAGGCTGGCATATGGCATTGGTTCGTGTTCTTTGGCAACTGTGTTAAATTCTGCCAGGCTACCATGGAATATAGGTGCGGTAGAAGAAAGCATTGGAATTGCATTTCTGAATATGGAAGGTGGCACCAATTGTAAATACCTGATAGAATCCAGGGCTTTGATCAAAAAAGAAAGAGAATATATCAGCAAACGTTTTTTTGACATATATGGTTTCGATCCAGTTGAAAGTAGTGCCAATTATGTGCTTGTGGATGTGAATGACCTTTTTGCGGATTCTGTAAGGCTTACAGAGGGACTTGCATCTCATGGGATAATGATCCGTGAATGCAGTGATTTTTTTGATGGTTCCAAAAGATATGTAAGGATATCTGTTCGACCCAGGGAAGAATTCGAGAAGCTTATACATACCCTTGACGATGTATTTGCTAAACTTAGCAGGGAAGATGCCAGGGAAAAACTTGAGCAAACCATTGAAAATGGTGGTGCAACTGCTGAAGGTCGTGGTTCCTGTGAATACTACCCCTGTCATTTTAAGGGTCAGGATTGTACTTTTTGTTTCTGCCCATTTTATCCATGTCAGAATGAGGCCACCGGTGGCAAATATATAGAAAGTAGCGCCGGTGGGCGGGTATGGAGTTGTGAGCATTGTAATTTATTGCATAGACCAGAGATCGCCAAAAGGGTACTTGATGCACTTATGGCTGACAGAGACACCGATGAGAACATAAGGAGGGCATGGAAGGAAATAATTGAGCCTCTGCTTTGATATTTTTGAGATGCAATTAAACAGATTAATATATTTCCTATTTACTACATGCTTTGATTATTGTGACAGAACAAAGTTCATCTCTCCCGGTAAAGAAATATCTTCTAAGTCTTGAGCCATGTGCGCATGGCGGACTGATACGAAAAAGTTCCCAGAGATATGGGATACCTGAGTCAGATATATTGGATGCAAGTGCAAATTTGAATCCTTTTGGAACCCCGTTTGAACAGGCTGATTCGGAACTTGATCTACAGGATCTTCTTAATACCGGACTTGAAAAATTAGAACAGTACCCTGATAACCGTTATATTGAATACAGGACAGCAGCAGCTGATTTTGTTGCTATGGGGACAACGTATGAGAACATAATCCCAGGCAATGGCTCAACTGAGATCATCAGGCTGCTTGCTGAATGTGTGATCAGTGAAGGAGATATTGTACTTATTCCCACGCCCACATTCAGTGAATATGAGATGCAATGCAAGGTCATGGGAGCACAGATAAAATACGTTGCTCAGGAAGATATATTCCAACTTGACGATGAATTGCTTAATGAAGCTAAAATTCTCTTTGTGTGCAATCCCAACAACCCTACAGGAAAACTACTATCAAAAGAGCAAATTGAAGAACTTGCAGAGATATGTGCAGCTCACAAGACCATTCTCTTTGTAGATGAAGCATTCATAGAACTTGCCGATCCTAAGCAGAGTGTTGCATATCTTATTGAGGAGAATGATTATCTTTTTATCCAGCGCTCTCTTACAAAGGCTTTTGCTATTCCTGGTATCAGGATGGGTTTTGGTATAGCTTCAAAGAAATTTGCTGCTGTACTTAATAATGCCAGGCTTTCCTGGAATATGGGATGCATCGCAGATACTGTTGCAACTGCCCTTTTGAGCATGGAAGGAGGAGCAAACAGCAAGTATCTGATAGAATCCAGGGCTTTCATAAGAAAGGAATATGAATTTCTCATGGAAAAACTCTCACGTCGGGGGTTTAAGCCCATAAAAAGCAGTGTGAACTATATCTTCGTGGATATATCCGATCTTGCCATGAGTTCATCTGAGCTTTCAGAACGTATGGCTTCCCATGGTGTCTTGATACGAGATTGTAATTCATTCCAGAATATAGGTCCTAATTTCATTCGAATAGCTATACGCAAAAGAGAAGAAAATGAACGTATCTCGTCTACCATTCGCCAGGTAATATATGAATGGGGCCGGGAACAGGCAAAAACAGAACTGGAAGAAAATATCAAAGCAGCATCAGAATGTGGCCGTAAGGGTAGCAATACAGACTGTGATTATTATCCCTGTCATTTTGCAGGACAGGATTGTACATTCTGCTACTGTCCGTTCTATCCGTGTGAAGATGATCGCACCGGTGGCAGCTGGATCGAGAGTTCCAGTGGTGGACAGGTATGGAGCTGTCTTAATTGTACTATAGTTCATCAGGAAAAAATAGTTGATGAACTCTTATCTGTATTCATAACCGATGGACTCAATAAAGAAAGCATTGAGAAGGCCTGGAATGAAGTAATGGAGAAAAACTTATGATATTGCCGGTACAGGCTGAGGCAAATGAACTTGTGATCGTGCTTCTGTTAGCCTATGCCCTTGATCTGGTATTTTGCGAACCACCTGCTGCAATTCATCCGGTTGTCTGGATAGGTAAATTTATAGCTATTCTCAAGAAAAATGCTCCAAAAATCCACAGAAAGCTCTATGGTGTATTCATGTGCCTTAGCACTATACTTTTTGGCAGTCTTATAGCATATCTTGTATTGCTCTTCATGGGGGCTGAAAATATTCCCGCACCGCTACGTTATATCGTTGCTGCTTATTTCCTCAAGGCAACATTTGCTGTACGCTGTCTCTATGCTGCTGCAGATGAGGTCCGCAAAGAGCTGGATGCAGGAAAGCTTGACGCTGCCAGGCAAAAATTATCCATGTATGTAAGCAGGGATACATCAAAGCTGGATGAAAGCCACATATCATCGTCTATCATTGAAACGACATCCGAGAACTATGTAGATGGCATTCTTTCTCCACTGTTGTTCTATGCATGCTTTGGTCCTTTCGGGCTGATTGCAGCATATATTTTTAAAGCGACAAGTACTCTTGATTCTATGGTAGGGTACATGGATGAACATCACCGGGATATAGGCTGGTTCTCTGCAAAGCTGGATGATCTGCTCAATTGGGTCCCTGCCCGTTTGTCCGTTCTCTTCATTTCTGCAGCGGCTCTGACAATTAGATTTGTCTATCGCGGGATCAAAGTACCGGATTACAAAAGTGCATTGAAAAGCGGGCTTGCCGATGGCTTAAAAACCCCATCTCCAAACTCAGGTTTTCCCATGGCATCAGTTGCCGGTGCACTAAGAATAAAGCTTGAAAAACCTAATACGTATGTACTGGGTGAAGGTTTTGCTTATCCTGTCTCCGAAGACATAAAGCTGACCTCGTGGATTACTCTTGTAGCATCGTTATTTGCGATTATTGTATCCTTACTTACAATTTTGGCATAGTATTGACAGATGAAATTAAATTTGACAAATCTCTCCAAAGTGATTATAATGAAATTATCGGATATAGAATCAGAAGACCGGAAAAAAGACCAGTCTAAAGAACTGGAAGGTAATGTCACCAGGGATATAATTGATATCCTTAAAGAGGAAGGAATAACAGTTCAGATGCTTGTTGACACTGCGTTGGAGTTATATGTTCCACACCCAGGCATCGAAACAAGGGAGCTTGCAGAGGAAAAATTCCTATACGAACTTAATGTTGCTCTATTTGATGCAAATCTCTGTATGCTTGTATATTCAGGGATCCTTCTTGAAAAAGAAGGTCGTGCAGGCAGGTTACCTAATATCAGTAAAAGCTCATACGAAAAGGATCTGACCTTCATAATTGCAGATGAGGTTCTTGGCATGAGCATCTCCAAATATATCAGTGGTGACAAAGGAATGTTCGAGTTCGTGCGTTTTGACAAGCAAAAACCCGGTATTCTCTCAAAGCTTGGCCCTTTCATGGACGATATAATCGGTGGGCTTATAGGTGGTGTATCTGCCAGTATGTATACAAGGGCCATGGCAGAATCGGCAATTTCATCCGGTAAAACTAAGAAAGAAGAAAAAAAAGACCTGAAAAACAAAAGTGATGTGATAGCAGGATGACCGGGTTCCTGTTAGCTCTTCGTTCCGGTTTTGGATTTCTGTCAACCATCCCCGTGGGAATCACCATGGAGGGTCTTGATGAGTTCTTCAAAAGAACTTACCTGCATCTGGTCGTAGGTATCGTACTTGGTCTATTGATGGGTTTCGTAGCCTATATTCTCATAAGTTTTCTGCCAATTTCCATAAGCGCAGTACTTATCATTGCTTTTGTTTACTATATTACCGGTCTGAATCATCTGGATGGGATGGCTGATCTTGGTGATGGTCTGACGGCCCACGGTTCTGTGGAAAAGAAATTGAAAGCCCTGAAGGATATGTCTCTGGGAATAGGAGGTGTAGCCTATGCAGCTCTTATTATCATTGCATTCTACGCAGCTCTTACATCACTTTATGGAGAATCTATTGTTATATATGCAACTACTGCAGATGTAGCAGGCATATTCTTCTTTGCGTTGTTCGTATCTGAGATAAGTGCAATGCAGTCTATGCTGACAATTGCTGCATTTGGTAAACCTATCCATGAAGGACTGGGTTCTATACTCGTGAACAAAACCACAGTACCTAAATATATTATAGGTTTTGTAATTGGTAGTATTGCCTGCCTTGGCTCATCTTTTTATTTTGGTCTTGGAATTGTCGGTATCATCCCATTCATAACAGCGATTGCAGCAACACTAATATTACTTAACGTAAGCAACAGGCATTTTGGTGGTGTCAATGGTGATGTCATTGGTGCTTCCAATGAGATCGGAAGAATAGTGGCATTGATGACTCTCGCATTGACATTAATGTATGGAGGTATCATTTGGACGCTATAATTATGGCAGGTGGGTTTGGAAGCAGGCTTGATATGGGTGAAAAACCCTATGTTGAGCTACTGGGAAAACCTCTTATTACTTATGTGATCGATACTCTGCAAAAGACAGAGGGTGTTGGTGACATATATGTTGCTGTTTCCCCTGCAACCCCCAGGACCGCATCCTTTATTCAGGAAAAGTATGATGGAAAGGTAATGATTATCCCCACAGGTGGGGGCAACTATGTTGGCGATATGGTTTATGCTGTAAAGGCTGCCTGCATCACAGAGCCACTTCTGATTCTCATGGCAGATCTGCCACTTTTGTCACCAGGGCTTCTTGAAAAAATAATAGAGGAATATAAGGTATGTGGAAAGCCCGCAATGTCTATTTTTTCTCCAATACATGTGTGCAAAAGCCTTGGACTCAGGCCGGATACAGTTTTCAATTGGGATGGAGAATTGATAGTCCCATCAGGTATCAACATACTGGATGGAAGTGATGTTGACCATGAACAGGATTATGTAAGTCTTATACTGGATGATATTGAACTGGCACTCAATATCAATACAGTTGAGGATCTGCAAAGGTGCAAAGATATACTTCTTGAGAGAAAAGCAGAAGCTATCAGGAACTAGCGTTATCAATATAGTTTGGACAAACTTGCTTGTGCAGGTGCTTTGATCCTTACGAGCTAGTTCTTTATCTAAAAAAAGAGCAACTATAAATTCAATCCCATAAAGAGAAATGCTTTGTCCTGATGCAATATATTTAAATTGAATATTGCAGTAGGAATAGCACACTTACTATTACAGTTATATTTATAATCAAGTTTTAAACATGGAGAATCCCGTATGATAGAGGAGATCACCAATCAATACGACCCACAGAAAATAGAGAAGAAGGTACATGATTTCTGGACCGAGGTCGATGCCTATTCCAAGGTACGTGAGCACAGAAAGGGTGGAAAAAAGTTTTTTTTCGTGGATGGTCCACCATATACAACCGGGCATATTCATCTGGGGACTGCCTGGAATAAGATAATCAAAGACTCCATTTTAAGATATCGTTCCATGAACGGCCATGATATAATTGACCGTGCAGGCTGGGACATGCATGGACTTCCAATAGAGGTTAAAGTGGAAGGTGCCCTTGGCTTTACCTCCAAGAAGGACATCGAGGCCTATGGTGTGGGCAATTTCATCGAGAAATGTAAGGAATTTGCACTTACTCAGAAGGATGCTATGACCGGTCAGTTCCAGATGCTTGGTGCATGGCTTAACTGGGAAGATCCTTATATGACACTCAAGGATGAGTACATTGAAGCTGCATGGTGGACCCTCAAGCAGGCCCAGGATAAAAATTTACTGGAGCTGGGAAAACGTGTGGTCAACTGGTGTCCCCGATGCGAAACGGCAATTGCGGATTCTGAAGTAGAGTACGAGGAGCGCAAAGATCCTTCCATATTCGTCAAATTCAAGATAATTGGTGAAGAGAACACTTTTGTTGTCATATGGACCACAACACCGTGGACCATCCCTTCCAATGTTGCAGTGGCAGTGCATCCCTCATTTGAGTATTCAAAAGTAAAGGCAGTGGCTTCAGATGGTGAGGAAGAGGTCCTTATTGTGGCCTCCGAACTTGTGGAAGCTCTGCTTAGAAAAGGAAAATATGTTGATTATGAAGTGCTGGATACTATGCTTGGCGAGGACCTCACATCACTTTCCTATGAAAGTCCGCTGTTTGACATGGTTCCAAAACAGGCATCTATGAAGCACGGCATCTATCTTGCTGATTTTGTGACCGCAGAGAACACTGGTTGTGTGCACATTGCCCCAGGGCATGGTATGGACGATTTTGAGATCGGTAAGAAGAATGGCCTTCCTATCTTCTGTCCGGTGGGTCCTGACGGACGTTACACCGAAGAAGCAGGTGAATATGCTGGTATGCATATTCGTGAGGCTAATAAGGTTATTATAGAGGATCTTAAGGAACGTGGCAAGCTTCTCTCAGAAGGAATTATCGAACACAGGTACGGACACTGCTGGCGCTGTAAGACTCCTATTATCTACCTTGCTACTAAACAGTGGTTCATTAAAATAGGCGAGCTTAAGGAAGAGATGCTTTCAGAGATCGAGAAAGTAAGCTGGTATCCTGACTGGGCAGGTTCTGCAAGGTTTAAGGATTGGGTAGAGGGAGCACGTGATTGGTGTGTATCACGTCAGAGATACTGGGGTATACCGATACCTGTCTGGAAATGTAATAGCTGTGACCGAGTGCATGTCATGGGTACAAAAAAAGAACTTCAGGAAATGTCAGGTCTTACTGAAGATATTGAACTTCACAGACCATACGTGGATGAGGTTTTGCTGGACTGCCAGTGTGGCGGCAAGATGAAGCGTGTGGAAGATGTTTTTGATGTCTGGTTCGATTCAGCCGTGGCTTCATGGGCAACCCTGCGCTTCCCGCAGCAAAGGGAAGAATTTGATAAATGGTGGCCTGCAGACTTCATCACAGAAGGACAGGACCAGACTCGTGGATGGTTCTATTCACAGCTTGGTGCCAGTATGGTGGCTTTCGGTAAAGCTCCATACAAGAGTGTGCTCATGCATGGTTTTACCCTTGACGATAAGGGCAGGAAGATGTCAAAGAGTCTTGGCAATGTCATTGCACCAGGTGATGTCATTGAGAAGTTCGGCGCAGACAGTCTGCGCAGTTTTGTACTCTCTTCCAGTGCGCCCTGGGATGACCTGAAATTCGTTCAGGGAGAACTTGGAAATATCAACAGGACACTTAACATCCTCTGGAATGTGTATCGATTCCCGTTACCTTACATGGTGCTTGATCATTTCGATCCTTCAAAAGTATCCTTTGAATCTGTCAGGCCGCACCTGCGTAAAGAGGATATGTGGATACTTTCTAGGGCACAGTCACTGATTGCTGATGTGGATGATGCCATGACCAAGTGTACACTGCACAGGGGACTGAGGTCTATAAATGAGTTCATCCTTGAGGACCTTTCCAGATGGTATATCCAGCTTATCAGGCCAAGGACATGGGTAGAGGCTGATGATCCGGACAAGCTTGCAGTCTATCGTGTATTGTATGATGTATTTGTCCTGACTGCAAAGGTGATCGCACCATTCATGCCACACCTGGCTGAAGAGATGTATCAGAATCTTGTGAGGAATGTTTATCCGGATGCTCCGCTGTCAGTTCACATGACTGACTGGCCGCTTATCGATGAGAGCCTCGTGGACAAGGATCTTGAAGCTTACATGGAAATGGTTCGCTCAATTGTGGAATCTGCATCCAATGCCCGTCAGAAAGTAGGCAGGAAGCTTAGATGGCCTGTATCACGCATAGTGCTCAGTCCAGAGAATCAGCAGGCAGCCGATGCTGTGATGGATCTTAAATCTGTGCTCATGGATCAGACCAATTCCAAGGACATTGTGCTAACAGGCATAGGCGAGTCATGGGATGAACTTGGATTTGAGGTAAATCCAGACCCTGGTGCCATTGGTCCGGTATTTAAAGGAGATGCCGGTAAGGTCATTGGAGCTATAAAACAAGCTGATGCTACAGAGTTGAAGACTGCACTGGCTCTGGAAGGGGAGTTCGAACTTGAGATACCAGGTGGAAAAGTCACAATTAAACCTGAAATGGTGAACTTCACTGAGGCATTGCCTGAAATGGTTGCAAGTGCCATGTCAAGTGCAGGTGTCATCTATGTGGATGCAAAGCTCACCCGTGAGATCGAAGCTGAAGGTTTTGCCAGGGAAGTTATCCGCAGGGTGCAGGACATGCGAAAAGAGCTTGATCTTGCAGTTGATGATAACATTAAGTCTCACATACAGATCAATGAACAAAGAGTTTTGGATCTTGTGCTTGATCATGAACAGTTCATTGCAAAAGAGACCCGGTCAGATGTTCAGGTGATAGGCCTTGATGTTGACACCTCCGGTTCCCTTGAGAAGGACTGGAATGTCGAAGGCATATCCATGAAGATCGGTATATCAAAGGTTAATTGAGGATATATGGACTTTAATGAATGGGAGCCCATTTACGAGTCCATATTAAAAGACATGGGCTTTAGCAGAAAAAGTGATGAGCAGGCCGCTCTTACTCTCTCTGCTATGCTCAAAACCTCAAATACTACTGGTGTTCTTAAGCTTCAGCAATTGATCGAAGGAAAAGATATACTTGTGTGCGGCAACGCTCCGGTACTCAGGGATGAGCTGGAGCTTGTCAACGCAGATGATTTTGTCATAATAGCTGCCGATGGAGCATCTGCTGTACTTGTTGACCGTGATATCATTCCTGAGATTATAGTCACTGATCTTGATGGAGATATTGAAAAAGAGATAATTGCCAATCAAAGAGGTTGCTTGATGCTGGTACATGCACATGGAGACAACATTGATAAACTTGAGATGTATGTTCCTCAGCTGACAAAGATGATTGGAAGCACACAGGCCAAACCTCTGGGCAATGTGTACAACTTCGGAGGTTTTAGCGATGGTGACAGGTGCGTCTATCTTGCAAAAGAATTTGGCGCTGTCAGTATAACTCTCATAGGTTTTGATTTTAATGATGAGAATGTCGATCCTGTCAAGAAAAAAAAACTTAAGTGGGCTCGCTTGCTTATTGAAAAGATAATTCCTTAAAATCATTGGATAGTTTATTTATCTTTTTTTTAAGCTCTTCATGATACTGATTTATCAGAATCTATTTATATTTTCGTTTTAAATATCTACTGGAGTTTCATGCAAACACTGGTAATCTGCATAGACAGGGATAATGACCTTGGTGACAAAGCAAATGTCCAGGCACCCCTGATAGGTAAAGAAGCAAATATAGAGGCAGCAGTCAAGCTTGCAACAGCAGACCCCGAAGATTCTGATACCAATACTATCTTCGGAGGTGTCAAGATACTTGACGAGTTGCTTGAAAAGGGAGTGGATGCGGAAATAATCACTTTTGCAGGCGACAGGAACATTGGTATTGTCTCTGATCAGAAGATAGCTAAGCAGCTTGACATGATCTTGAAGAAGTTCCCGGCAGAATCTGCGATATTCGTATCCGATGGTGCTGAAGATGAAACCTTGCTACCCATTGTTCAGTCAAGGATTAAGATCGATTCTGTAAGGAGAATCGTGGTAATGCAGAGTGCCAATCTGGAAAGTACATACTACATAATCAAACATGTTTTTAATGACCCAAAAATATCTCAGACATTCTTTGTTCCGCTGGGACTTGCGTTTCTTATCTATGCTTTCTTCCTGCTGATCAACTATTCTCAGGGTGCTATCATAGGTATTCTGGCAGCTGTGGGTCTTTATATGCTTTACCGTGGATTCAATGATACAGTTACTTTCTATTGGGAAAAGTTAAAAGAATCATTCCATTCAGGAAGAATGGCATTTTTCACTTATTCAACGGCAGTTTTCTTAGTAGTAGTAGCTACTTTGTTGGGTCTTATGGATGTGTGGTTATTTTATACGTCTGAAGGTGTATGGTACTATGGAGTTGTCCCGCTGTTTACGGCTTTCATTAACAAGACTATCTGGCTCTACATTCTTGCAATCCTTTTTGCACATGCAGGAAAGATAATAGATTGTAAGCAACGTGGTGAATCTTTTAGACACTACCTGATACCTGCTTTATTTGTGGTATCCATAGGTTTCCTTTTCTGGGGATCCACCAGTTATATTATGTCAATGAGTCCGGTGATTGGAAACGGCATAGGTGATCCGCGTGCAGGACTGGAATTATTCGTATATTCAATAGTAATTGCTACCATCCTTGCACTGACGGGAATAAAAGTATCAAATAGTCCGCAGGCGACCAGGAAAAAGTCTAAAAGGTAATACTATGCAGGAAAAAAAGAACATGTATCATGATCTGGATCTGCATGCTGCTCTAATAGGAGGGGTTGCTTTCACTTCAGAGGGTTCATATCAGGAATTGACTGTGAACACTCCTTATGGTGATGTCCTTGTTCATATTCTGGAAATCGGGAGCAGGAATGTTGCATTGATACCCAGACATGCAGATGGTGATCGGCATGTTCCACCTCATATGCTTAACAATCGGGCCAATATCCATGCCATACATGAATTGGGTCTGAAAAGGGTAATAGCCACCAATTCTGTAGGTACTATGAAAAATCATCCTGTTGGAAGTTTCTTTTTGCCCAATGATTTTATTGATTTTACTAAGAACCGGCCTTCAACATTCTTTGATGAAAGGACTGTACATGTGGACGTGAGTGAACCCTACTGTCCTCAACTCCGCCAACTTATAAGTGATTCTCTTACTGAAAGAAACATTGGTTTTTCAGAAGGTGTTTATGCCTGTACCGAAGGTCCAAGATTTGAAACAAAAGCGGAAATACGTATGATGCGGCAATTCGGGGATGTTGTTGGCATGACCGGTCTGCCTGAGCTTGTGCTTGCAAAAGAGCTGAACATGTGCTATGCATCCATATGCACCGTGACCAATGATGCATGTGGTCTGGGTAATGGAAAAATGACCGTTAGTGAAGTGCTTGATACTCTCGCAGACATCAATTATAAATTGCGGAACGTACTATCGGATGTTATACGATTACTTCCGGAAAAAAATGTATGTAATTGTTCTATGGCAACCTCAGATGCAGAGCTTTAAAAATTAGGATGCAGGGATATCATGCGATACCCATATTTATATCTGGTTTTGATATCAAAAAGTTATTTTTCAGTACATTTTAAAAAATGGTCTATATTAGTTGCCATAACTATTTTGTGAAAATAAGTTTATCGTAATTCATCTACAGTCATATATTTACTCAAAATTGTTGTCATTAACTAAAAAGACCATTCTCCCGTATGACATGGTGGCACGACAATTATTTACTAGTATACTAAAGCAGGGAAAAAGCAAATTTCATTTTACAATAAATTTATAAATACGATTTCCATTTTTTACTTCAAAATAATGACAATTTTGACTATCTCCGGAAATGTCATAATTTTAATTTTTTTAGCTTGCTAAATTATTTAATTTATCTCTTAAAATATCAATCTCTTTTTCTATAATTTGTTGTAAATTATTTACATTTGGTTTGAATTTTGGACTACTGGCAAATGTTTCATAAGGATTATTATCTCTTACCTCAAAAAGAAAATCCTTCAAAGGAACTATTAAATTTTCACTAGCCAGATACTGATATGGAATAATTGCATTAATATCATATCTTTTAGTATTAGGATTTGATAAATCTGAAATAGATGGTTCATCTTCTGGAATATTGCCTAGTGACCAATCATAATAACTGCAATACATAGCCATTTCTTCTGACTTCAAATAATCCAGCAATGGATAGTAAAGTTTCTCAAGACGTTTTTCAATAAATGCTATTGTTTTCTCAGTTCTTGATTGCTTTAGAATCTTTGAAGTTACTATCGCATAATGTATAGTAACTACTACAAGAACTACTGTTGCAATTGCACTAATTAATGCCGCAATTGCATTAATTGATTCTGAATTATTTGTTATTAATGTAATATTTTGCATGTATACACCCATATTTAATGATCGAATTCGTATGAATTGTTCAGTTATGGTAGAATAGAATATGGACTTTGTACTAACCCTCTAAATTAGGTGCTACACAACATTCGATTATTTAAAATGTACTACTCAATATTGACATGATTTATCAGATTGAGCTGAAAAATGCTGATTTTGATAGGTTTTCTACAGAGCCGGTAAAATCTAAAATGTATTCATGGATATCATGCAATATCCCTGGATGTATCGATCTGTATACCTTCGCCAATCTTGAATTTTATTATATCGTCACTTGGAACCATTCCTCTTATCTTTGGAATTGCAAGTTTGCATGCTACTTTGTCAGCTCCTTTGTCAAGCATCGACTCAAAGATAACATCGCATATGTTGAGAGTAAAACCTTCAATATCCTGTGCGGTAGTGTTGTTAAGTCCATACAGGTATGTAAGGCATCCAAGATCCTTTGTTGTTTCGTAGAGCACATTAACCAGTTGCTTAATGTGTCCTTTGTTAACAGTAAGCTCCATGAAGAATGAAAATGAATCTATGATTATGTTTACTTCTTCGCCGCTTGAATCATTTGCAATATTGCGCAGATTGAACTGCGTGAAATCTATTATTTTTGCATCTATGAATTCGTTACCTATGTTATCGGATTTATCCCCGCATGCGGTACAATAGTACTCACTGTATATATCCACAAAGACAATGTTCGTCGGGTCAAATCCAAGGTTAATCACATCGTTGAGCACAAACCTTGGTTTTCTGCTTGTTGTGAAATAATAGGTTTTGCGTGATTGTGTGAATTGATAAAGAAAGACCTCAGACATTGAACGTGGATCAGCTGAAAAGTATGTAAGCGATCCGGCTGGCAAACCTCCTCCCATTGTTCTGTCAAGAGCTGAAATTCCAGTTGAACTCAGGTGGAACTCATCTTTAACTAGCTGTTTTTGTTCCTGTTTTTTAAGACTTTGATAAAGGAAAGGTTTAGTCGCATCGCTGGACTTGGCTTCAAGGCTCATGGCTCCAGTTTCTATAATGTTTTTAGAATCCAGCATTTTTCATCCTCAAGTATTCTAATATATAATATATTATTTAATATTATAAAATACTTCTTTCAGGTAAATACAATAGTATTTATAGAATATCAGTTCTCAAAGAGCATCAATGACTCTCTGGATACTTGCAAGTACCGAAAGGTCCAAAATTACTATCCTGCCGATACGGGATAAAAAGAAAAAACCTCTTTTTGTCGGTGAACTTGTCCTGAGGCAGACCGATGCAGGCCCGCGTCCGCATAAATTCAAGATCAAAACCGATGGGAAAGGAGAGTACAGGCCACCATCAGAATTTATTAATCTTATAAGAACCGCTGATCGTATAATGATAGCAAAAGGCGGTGATGATGAGCAGGCTGCCAGGTTTGTGGAAATGCTTCAGGGTTTTCAGCTCAGTGCAGATCTTGTAAATGCATGCCGATTCTGTTTGCTGAATAATAAGTTCAATTTTCTGAACAGACGCTCAATAAAATATCAACGGGGAAAATTATGTGAGGATTGTGCAAGAGAAGAACTCTTCCGTGCGCTTAGAAGTTCTCATGTGAATTACGGGGATGAACTGTGTCAGCGGTTTGAAGATATAATGCTTAAGACAAAGGATCTCGACAGGACAATGGCTATGATAAATCCTGATGAGCTGGACCGTGAGCTTACAAAGTTTGATTCCATGGCTGCAAACACCTCCGTATCCAAGGAAATGATAAAGGACCTGCCTCTGCACAAGAGCTTTAAAAAGTTGCTTCTTGCAAAGTCTGAAACCCTTTTGCCAGTACAAGCTCTGTCAGTGAAAAATGGTCTTCTTAAAGGACAGAACCAACTTGTTACCTCTGTTACAGCCACCGGTAAGACTTTGATAGCCGAGCTGGCAGGTGTTGAGAATATTCTAAGAAAAAAGGGCAGGATGCTCTATCTTGTGCCATTGGTGGCACTTGCTAACCAGAAATATGATCAGTTCACAAAACGATATTCACCCATTGGTATCAAAACATCTATCAGGGTAGGTAGTGCACGTATCAAAACCTCAAAGAATGCTTCCATGAAACGAACCCTGGATTCGGATATTATAATAGGAACGTATGAAGGTCTCGATTATATTCTCAGAACAGGTGCTGCTGACCTGCTGGGACAGGTTGGGACAGTTGTAATAGATGAGGTTCACACAATTGAGGATTCTGAAAGAGGTCACCGTCTGGATGGTGCTATTGCCAGACTAAAGTACATTGCTCCAGATGCACAATTCATCTATTTATCGGCAACCGTAGCCAGGCCGCAGTTGCGTGCAAAACAGCTTGGTGCGAAACTCATTGAGTATGAGTATCGCCCGGTGCCTATTGAAAGACATCTGATACTTTGTCCTGAACATTCCAAGACAAAGATAATGGCAAAACTTGTAAGGGAAGAATTTTCCATAGTATCTTCAAAAGGACACAAAGGACAGACTATTATATTCACTAATTCAAGACGTAATTGTCATCGCATCTCTGAGGCACTACCAATATCCGCTGCTCCGTATCATGCTGGTCTTACAAGTCAGGAGCGCAAAAAAATTGAAATCGCGTTTGTCAAAGGCAAGCTTCCTGTTGTTGTAACAACAGCAGCCCTTGCAGCCGGTGTGGATTTTCCGGCATCACAGGTCATATTTGAATCTCTGGCAATGGGTATTGAATGGCTTACAATGCAGGACTTCCTTCAAATGCTGGGACGTGCAGGAAGGCCTGATTACCATGATCGTGGTGAGGTTATCGTGCTTGCTGTTCCTAACAAGAAATATTCGGGTGATAAGGGCGATACAGAGGATGCTGTTGCCCTGAAACTGCTTAAAGGTGAGATGCAGCATAGCAAGGTCCAGTACGGTGATGATGAACAACTGGAAGAAGTTCTTGCATCAGCTGCTGTGACTTCTTCAAGGAAGGACCTTGAAAAGATCCATTCCAATATGCTGGCTGATTATAACGTAGATATTTTGCTTAAAAAACTTGCCAGAAATAAGTTCTTGCATGTAAAAGGTGATCTTATCTCACTTACAAGGTTTGGAAAGATCGCAGCCGGGCATTTTCTTTCAGTTTCAACGGCATTTCTGATACGTGATTCCGTTCTTGTTGAACAGGACCCATTGGTTACTGTTTCTAATCTGGAGTTCTTTGATTCGGTCTATTACAAATATGCTCCTCGCATATCTGCTGCACTTAATGTAAACCTTCCTTCAAGGGTGTTTCAGGGAGCTTCTCTGGATATTCTGTTTGAAGGGGAGAATATGGATAAACTGGATATCACGCTGCGTGACCAGTTGTTCGAGTTTGCTGCTGATTTTCTGACATGTAGTTGTCGCGATTCTCCTTATTGTGGTTGCGCTGAGCGTAAGTTCTCAGAGAAGATAATCTCGATCAGGGCAGAAGGCTACGAGCCGGATGGAATTGTAAGGAAACTTGAAAATCTTTATGGAATAACTGCTTATCCCGGAGATATGCTTGGATATCTTGATAATGTGGTACGTAATCTTGAGGCTGTGGAAATGATCGCTGCGGCACATTCCAAACGGGATATCTCTTTAAGGGCAAGAAGCCTTAGGAAACTCGTTGAGGGCTGATGCCATTATCTGGTCATTAAAGCAATTATCATTGACATCAAAAATTATAATAGTTATGTCTGCAGATAGATGTCTATCGAGGATATGATCATATGGACACAAAAAAACATGAAGGTGATGTGATGACTGATAAACCGGAAGAGATTAAGAAAAAGAAGAATGTCAGAATAGAGCTGCATAAACCGGATGATTTTAAGCAGGTCTACTCAATTGGGGCAATTGGCGGCCACAGTCCTTATGATTTCAGGATTGGGTTCTACAATGACCTGCCTATGGCAGTTAGCAAGAAAGATGATGAGCAGGTTATTCAGAGAAGGCTTGAGACCGAGATCATACTTTCCCCGCTGGCAACCGTTGAACTTGTACGCTGGCTCAGTCAGCATATACAAAACTATGAAGCCACATTTGGTCCAATTGCAAAACCCCAAATGGGCGTAAAAAAAATAAAGAAAGCAGATCCTGTGCAGGATAGTACTGAACTACAGGGTTATATGTGATCTTGAAATCAGTATTTATATGTAAATCGTTAAGAATAAATATGATATTGGCTATCTTAATTAGCCAGAACATAGAATAACATTAGATAATATTGTTCTCTTAAATGAAAGTGAGGATTAATTTTGTTCCCTAGTAAGAAAGTCCAGAAATTAGTTGGATCTAAAATCCAGGTAGAGATGAAAGGTGACCTTCACCTTCTTGAAGGAACTTTGAAAAGTGCAGATGATTATATGAACCTGCATATGGTGGATACTGCAGAGGTAGCAAACGGCAAGCGCCTGCGTTCCCTTGGTTCTGTTGTATTGCGTGGAAATAATATTGTTCTTGTTGTTCCGATGGAAGAATAAACACTCAGTGGAAAACTATCATGAGTACCGAAGAAGATGCATTTAACATAATTCGAAACAGTAAAGAAGGTGTTTTCCAGAATGAACTCTGGAAAATGCTTAAGATCGACAGCCGTAAATGTTCCCGAGTTGTATCGAAGCTTTTGGATGATGATCTTATCATCCGGGAGCAAGCTGTTTCTAATGGGGCCAGGACTTACCTTATTAAGGTAAAGGAAGAAAAACCTCCATCTTTCGATCTTCTTTTGTCTGGAGAGATGTTTTCACCCTGTGCAGGTTGCAGGGATGCATGTCAGCCAGAGTCCTGTGAAAAACTCACTGCATGGGTTGAAAATCTCAATGATAGTGAAAAAGCAGAGGAAATGTGCTGATACAGGCGAAAGGTTTAATAACGATGTCTGTTATGTTGGAGTCACTTCACTGAAGCGAAATCAACGTGCTCCGGTAGTGTAGTCCGGCCAATCATTCCGGCCTTTCGAGCCGAAGACTCGGGTTCGAATCCCGGCCGGAGCACCATACAATTTTCAACTGATTTTATAAAGTTAACACTCATGTTTTCTCACAAATTAATAACTGTTCAACTGTATAGATGTCGTTTTTGTAAAAAACAATTAAAATTTAATTTATAGATGTTTTACTGTGTATAATAAATCATAGGATTCGGCTTTCATCCTGATGAGATGTTCTTTTTGGATATGTCAGTCGAATATAAATTCTAATGATTTTTGCACTGTAAGCAGAGGTTTACGTGTCATTTGATAATCTTAATTTAATACACCCGCTGAAGCGGGCTTTGTCCGAACAAGGATATACCACTCCTACCCCGATACAGAAATTATCTATTCCTCATTTGTTAAATGGTAAGGATATGATCGGCATCGCTCAGACAGGTACAGGCAAGACCGCCGCATTCTCACTACCAATCCTTCAAAATATGTCTGCAGCATACAAGTCTCCACGTCCGGGAAAACCACGTGTTCTTGTACTTGCACCCACCAGGGAGCTTGCAGCACAGATAGGAAAGAGTTTTGCAACATATGGCCAGTTCACACGATTCAAGCACACAGTCGTATTTGGCGGCGTTGGCCAGAGTCCTCAGGTCAGAGCCCTCTCAAGGGGTGTAGACATCCTTGTAGCGACTCCGGGCAGATTGCTTGACCTTATGGACCAGGGGCATGTGAGACTGTCAGGTGTGGAGTATTTTGTCCTTGATGAAGCTGACAGGATGCTTGACATGGGCTTTATTAACGATGTATACAAGGTCGTTGATCAGCTGCCAAAGAAACGTCAATCACTTTTCTATTCAGCTACCATGTCCCCTGAGATATCTGCGCTTGCCAAGAAATTGCTTACAAATCCTGTTACAGTAGAGGTAACTCCGCAGGCAACAACAGTGGAGCTTATAGATCAGTATGTCTTTTTTGTAGACTCAGATGACAAGAATGAATTGCTTTTGCAGCTTCTAAGGGGCAAACATCTGGAATGTGTTCTTGTGTTCACACGTACAAAGCACCGTGCAAACAAGGTTGCTCAGATGCTTAATAAGAATAGGATTCCTACTGATGCTATTCATGGTAATAAATCCCAGACCCATCGCACAAAGGCACTCCATGATTTCAGGACAGGGAAACTTCGCGTACTTGTTGCAACAGATATTGCAGCTCGTGGAATTGATATTCCAGATATATCCCACGTCATTAATTATGACCTGCCAAATCTCTCTGAAAGCTACGTACACCGTATAGGCCGTACTGCAAGGGCAGGTGCAGAAGGGACAGCATACTCTTTCTGTAGTGCTGATGAGCGAGATTTCCTCCGTGGAATCGAAAAGCTCACCAGAACAAAAATTGAAGTTGCTGAACATGAGTATCATTCAGAAAAGGCTAAAAATGCCACTGGTGATGCAGCAAAGCCAGCTCCAAGGCAACAACGGGGACAGAAAAAACCAAGAGGAAGTTCAAAACCAAGGGGTACAGGCAGAGGCAAAAAAGCTGAGGGCAAAGCTAGTAAAAATAAGCCTGTGCACTCAGGTGCAAAAAAATCCCCGGATAAGAGTGTAAAGAAGGTTAACAATAATGCTGGCAATAAGAATAGCACTAAAACAGCTGCCAAAAGGATTACAAAAACAGGCACCAAGAATCACTCTAGTTCCCGAAGTTCAGGTCAATCCAGAAGCCGCCAGTAATTGTATCCCCTCTTCCGATTAATTTTTTGATATTGAAGGGTTTTACTAACAATAAGTTTCGGATTGGCTACAACAAAGATAAAGAAATCATCAGGAAGTATTTTCTCAATCTATTTATTTATTTGGCATTGTTAATTAAACATATCTATCTCTTTATTCCTGTACTTCATTAAGAGAAGAACAGAATATTTTAACATTTCAAGACTTTTGGAATAGCACTTTGTCTTTCTTCTTAACCTTGCCAGAAAGTG
>Ga0265295_1001031_pt1 | contig 51733 bp, 43 predicted proteins | sample Munlansysbiofilm_FD_192503 | JGI IMG/M metagenome (GOLD analysis project Ga0265295, IMG submission 192503) | Leachate microbial communities from a municipal landfill in Southern Ontario, Canada - Methane capture system biofilm | ecosystem: Engineered > Solid waste > Landfill > Unclassified ... | reverse complement strand
AATCTACGGTAAACTTCTTCGAGTCGTTGAGTCGTTGAGGAAATTGAGGAGATTGAGCGGTCGGGAATCGTTTGAGTTTCTAATGTCCAACTTCCAACGTCTAACTTCCAACTTCTAATGTCCAACTTCTAACATCTAACTTCCAACTACTAACTTCTAACATCTAACATCTAACATCTAACTTCTAACATCTAACGTCTAACTTCACCGGCGAAGCCACCAAAAACAATCTACGGTAAACTTCTTCGAGTCGTTGAGTCGTTGAGGAAATTGAGGAGATTGAGCGGTCGGGAATCGTTTGAGTTTCTAATGTCCAACTTCCAACGTCTAACTTCCAACTTCTAATGTCCAACTCCCAACGTCTAACTTCCAACTTCTAACTTCTAACATCTAACGTCTAACTTCACCGGCGAAGCCACCTAAAACAATCTACGGTAAACTTCTTCGAGTCGTTGAGTCGTTGAGGAAATTGAGGAGATTGAGCGGTCGGGAATCGTTTGAGTTTCTAATGTCCAACTTCCAACGTCTAACTTCCAACTTCCAACTTCTAACATCTAACTTCCAACATCTAACATCTAACGTCTAACATCACCGGCGAAGCCACCTAAAACAATCTACGGTAAACTTCATCGAGTCGTTGAGTCGTTGAGGAGATTGAGGAGATTGAGCGGTCGGGAATCATTTGAGTTTCTAATGTCCAACTTCCAACGTCTAACTTCCAACTTCTAATGTCCAACTTCCAACTTCTAACTTCCAACTTCCAACTTCTAACATCTAACTTCCAACTTCTAACATCTAACGTCTAACATCTAACGTCTAGCTTCTAACGTCTAACATCACCGGCGAAGCCACCTAAAACAATCTACGGTAAACTTCTTCCTTCTCAATCAATCCAATCGGATATTTCAGGAATTTCCGATCATGATAGGGAGATTGCATGTAAAACCAGTTGAGCATGTTCCATTGATTGGCTGCAAAGTCCGGGTTTTTCAGCTTTTCAGCTTCAAAAGCTTTGGCCAGTTTGGGGTCAGCAGCCAGCATTTCCCGGGCCACTCTTTCCATCACATAGGTCTCTGCATACTCTTTTTGCTCAAAAATGGCATTAAAAAACCCCCATTCAAGCAGGGAGCCACTGGCCATAGGTTCCAGCAAAAGTGCGATGATTTTTGCATTGCGCTGATTGGTAGGCACCAATACCGATCCGGGTGCATAGGTGCGTTGCTCCGTAATGACTTCGGCCTGGGTATTCACCATATGCCTGCCTTCGTTGGGCGTGCATCGGAAGTCAGGATTATAAAACCGGTAAGATTTTATCTCAAGGCGGGTTTCCTCATTTATGGTTTTCATGTTTATGCCGTGAAATTTCAGCCGGTCAATAACTTCTGCCCATTCTACAGGTATGATGTATGCTGCCGGTAGCTTTATCACCTTACCGGGTTTAACTTTATCGAACAGAGGCAAAGTGAATTCTACCGGTTTTGTATTGTTGTAAATGTACCAATTGCCGCCGGTGAGGTCGCTTTTGCGCACTTCATAATCAAACCCGGCAAAGGTTACCATAGTGCTGTCATGCATATCAGCCTCCCAGCTCAATACCATATCCTGTTTTCGAAAGTCCGGGGCAACCGTTGACTTGTCAGCCATCTGATTAAGGGTTTTCAGGGTTTCTGCCTGGTGGTTGACGATGGAAAGCGTTTCAACTATCATTTGATAAGAGCCGTCCACCCGTGTTTTATAATCCTTAAGCATATGTGTTTCAACGAGCACCGCGGCCCGGTTGGCCGCAGCGGCATAGCCCTGGGAAATCATAGCAGGAGAGGGGCCATTTCGCAGGCCGCTTTGCGGGTCATGCCATTGCCTGAACTGTACATAGGGAAAAACCGGGAAACCGGCTTCCGCCATTTTCTGTGACATTCTCGGTTCATAGATGTTTTTTAACCAGCGTGTCAGCCCCGAATCCAGGTTGCCGAAAGTCTCTACGGCATACGTAATGGGATATTGATAATCGGCTCCATCGGTGGTATGAATATCCATAAAAAAATCGGGGAGCCAGGCGTGAAACATGGCAAGCCAGTGTTGCATTTCAGGGGTGTCGGCCTTCATGTAGTCTCTGTTTAGGTTCAGGTTCAGCGCATTAGTGCGCCAGCCCATTTCCTCAGGCCCGTTTTGGTTGATGCGGTTATAAGCCCCTGACCGTTCATGACCATCCACATTAAAAATGGGGATAAAGAGAATACTTGATTTGTCGAGCAGGTTTTTATGTTTGTTTTGGGTTACCATATCGCGCAACAGCATCAGGGTAGCATCCTTGCCTTCCGATTCACCTGGATGAATGCAGGCCTGAATCAGGGTGATTACCCTGCCGGCCGCACGGATAGCTTCAGGGGTTTGCAAGCCATCCCGGTCAATAATCAGCATGTTGATGTCCCTCCCCTGGGGGCTTTTGCCCAGACTGCTGAGGTGGATTTTTGGGGAAGTGGAGGCCAGAAGCCGACAATAATCCATAGTTTCGGCATAGGAGGGCGTTTTTTTAAATTCGCTTTTTTCGTAAAAGGTCTTGTAATCCTGAGCTTTCGCAGAAGTAAGCATCAATATCAACGAAAGCACAGCCAGTGAATAGCGTATCATATTAAAATGGATTTTCAGTTTAGATGCAACAAAAGTAAAGCTTTTAAAAAAGTAAGCAGGTTTATTCATTTGAAAATACAGGACTGACCGAAAGAAAAGAAATGCTGCGGTGTCAGATACACAACTTAACCATTAATATTTTGTTGTTAACACTTACGTTAATTCGAATTACTTTTGCACCCCTAAAAGCTTATTATGCTCGACAGACTCTTTTTTAGCTTGCTGCTTATTTTTTCTTTTACTTTTATTTATGCTTTTGGCCAACCGGCATCGGGTGGCGGAGCTAAAATGCCAGGCGCTTCGGCCATGGAGGGAAAACTCACCGGCAGGCTGGTGGATGAGGCTACGAAACATGCTGTGGAATATGGTAGTGTAGCGCTTTTTCGCCTTAAAGATTCGGTACTCACCGGAGGTACCATTTCAAATACAAAGGGACAATTTACCATTGATAATATTGAGCCCGGTCGCTATTTTGTCAGGGTCCAGTTTATGGGGTTTGAAGATTTGGTGGTGAAAGGAATAATGATTACACCCAAAACGCCCAAAGTTGACCTGGGTGAACTCACACTCAAGACAAGTGCCACTGCCATTTCGGGTGTGGAGGTTACCGCCGAAAGGGAGATGATGGTCAACAATCTGGATAAAAAGATCATTAATGTTGATAAAAACATCGCCGCCATTGGCGGATCAGCCGTGGATGTAATGCAAACTATTCCATCGGTTACTGTTGATGTGGAAGGTAATCTCAGTCTGAGGGGCAGTCAGAACATAACCATTCTGGTAGATGGCAAGCCTTCGGGTCTGGCAGAACTTAGCAGCGGAGACCTGCTGCAACAAATTCCGGCTTCGTCCATACAAAGTATTGAAATCGTTACCAACCCTTCTGTTCGCTATGATCCGGAAGGAACTTCAGGTATTATTAATATTGTGCTTAAGAAGCGCAGCCTCCAGGGCCTCAATGGTCAGGTGTCGCTCACAGGCGGCACCAATGGCAGTTATAATACCTCCCTCAATCTGAACTATCGCAAAGACAGGATAAATGTTTTTGCCGGTTATGACAATCGGGTGGGTACCTTTAAGGGTAGCGGCAAGTCGCTGAGAACTACCACTTCAGAAGGGGTTACTTCTCTCTTAGAGCAGAATGAGTCCTCTGAATTTTCACGCAATATGCAAAGCCTGAATACCGGCGTAGATTATCAGCTTAACGACCGGAACAGTCTGACCTTTAACTTTCAGCTACGGGATATGCATTTTGACAATGATGGTAATACCATGTCCATCACCACAACCGAAACCGGCGATACCCTGAGGTATTTTAACCGAACGAGTAATTCAGGACGGCACGTTAATTCCCTGAATTATACGCTTTCCTATAAACGTGAATTTGCCACCAAAGGAAAGGAGCTAACGGCTGACTTTATGGTAATAGATAATCATATGAATGGTGATCAGGAGATCGCCCAGAACGAACTGGGCAACTCCGCGCTATTGCCGGTGTTGCAATATTCAAAATCAGAAAATAAAAACTTTATGTATGTGGCTCAGGCCAACTTTGTATATCCCCACGAAAATGGCAGCCGGATTGAAACGGGTTTCAAGAGTACCATCAAAGACCTGAGTATGCGTAATGAACTGTCGGAATATAGCTCTTCGACTGAAGATTGGGTTATTAACCCTCAGGCCAACAATGATTTTGATTATTTTGAGCAGATTCATGCTGTATATGGTATTTATGCCGCTTCCCTCAATAAATTTAAGTATCAGTTTGGGCTAAGGGCAGAGCAACTGATTTCTGAATCCGACATCCTGAAAGGGGAGGATTCTTTTGATCTTTCTTACCTGAGTTGGTTTCCGTCCGTACACATTGCTTTTGAGCAATCGGAAAAACAACAGTGGGGCCTGAGCTATAGCCGGCGTATTTCACGTCCCTATAACCGCCAGCTAAATCCGTATGTGGATTATTCCGATTCTCTCAACATTAGATATGGTAATCCCAAACTGAAGCCTGAGTTCATCAATTCATTTGAATTGGGCTGGTCAACGTTTGCCGGAAAGAATTCGCTGAATGCCAGCTTGTTTTTCAGGCATACCGAAGGATTAATAGAACGGGTTACCACACTGGGAGAGGCAGGCGTGACCTACACTACCTACGAAAATCTCAACAATGGTTATGCTTACGGTATTGAATTGGTGGGTAACCGTGAGTTTGCCAAATGGTTTAAGGCCAATCTCAACCTTTCTTATTTTCAGAACGTGTTCGAAGGGAGTGAAGAATTTAATATCGCACGCACTGAAAGCTGGCAATGGACTTCAAAACTGAATATGAACTTTAATGTTACCAAATCATTTTCGTTGAGTGCGGCTGCTTATTATAACTCACCCCGGACTTTTGCCCAGGAAAAACGTGATGCCATGTATTGGGCAGATATCTCAGCACGTTATGATTTTATGAAAGGCAAAGCCTCCCTCAGTTTAAGGGTAAGTGATATTTTCGATTCCCGGAAATTTAACGGGGAGAGTTGGGGCGAAGGTTTTCGCATTGTCTCAGAACGCACCCGCGAGTCGAGGGTAGGCTATCTTGGTTTTTCATACCGCATAAATAATTATAAGCGTCAGCGGGAAAAGGATATGCAAAATGGCGATAGTATGGAAATGGAGGATTTCTGACCCAGCCAGTTTCTGTATGCCGTTTTCAGACAGATAACACATATATTTTTATTTTTCGACAGTACATCTTTTTTGAATGTAAAAAAGACGTATGTTTGACCATGTAATCCGTTGAGTGTTCGGAAGCAACATCAACATGCTGTCAGACAATTGTTTTCAGCACCATTAGGATTTGATTAATATAGATTTGATAACGATTCTTTTCGTGAGGATTTGATATTGCTTAAAAGAATAATTCTAATCCTGTTTTGTGATATGAGAAGGTATATTCCGCTGATTGCATTGGTGTTTTCCCTGTTGCCTTTCAGGCTGTTGGTGGCTCAAACACCTACTTTCAGGACCTATACCATTGAGCAGGGTTTGCCCAGTTCCGAGGTTTATCAGATTTATCAGGATTCACGAAAGTACATCTGGGTAGCTTCCAACAACGGGGTTTCTATGTTTGACGGACATAACTTCCGCAACTTCGAGATGCAGGACGGACTTCCTGAAAATACCATTTTTGAAATCATAGAAGACAATGAAGGCCGGGTTTGGTTTGTGAGTTTCCCGTTTCAGCTTTCCTATTATTTCAAAGACAGCATCTATCCCTATCGCTACAATAATCTGCTCAAGCAGGTTGCCGGACGCGGAGCCGTTCCCCTGAAGGGTTCCGTACTTATTACCAGAGATGGAGGTGTGATGTTTGGATTGCTTGATATCGGATTGTTCAACATCTCGCCCCGGGGAGAAATAACCCGGGCTTTTTCTGACGATCAAACCCTTAAAAATTCCATTGAAGTCATTGAATTTGAAGATCGATTGCTCACTTCAATGAATTATGATATGAAAGTATTAGTTCAGATTCGTTTGCGTACCCGTGAAATAAATACCATCTATGATTTTAAACGTTCCACCAACTATTCTCACGGGGAATTTTACAGTTATCAGGCACCGAATCGGGAGGTGTATTGTGCTCAAAATGAGTTTCTAATCCGGTTTAAAATAAACGGAGAGGTTACAAAAATAGCTACTTCCGGTCGTATTATCTGGCTGGGGGGCGATGCCGAGGGGAACATTTGGGTGGGTTATGAAAAGAAAGGCGTTTACCGTTATCGTGCAGGCGATCTGAATAGTACACCTGATATCCACTATCTGGATGGTCTCACAGTTTCCTCTGTACTTAATGACACAGAAGGCGGAATCTGGTTTTCTACCCTGGGGCAGGGAATTTATTATTTGCCCAACGACTGCTTTATGAATTATGATACCCGGCATGGACTGAGCAGTGAAAGGGTAAATTGTGTGGTTTTATATATGGGTAGAGTAGTTGCCGGAACAAACGACAACTTTATAAATGTTCTGGACAGAGGTATTATTAAATCTTATCAGCTGCCAGAAGACGCAGTGGCTGTCTATACTATGGCCAACTACAAGGACAGCCTGTTGTGGATAGGGTCTAAAACCTATCTTTATTCCTACCGCTTTAAGCGAAAAAATAAACTGGAACGCTTTATCAATAATCACAAATTTATCGAGAAGGTTTTTAGTGAAAGCCGCAATAACTTTAACATAAAAGAAATTCAGCCGGTATCGGGAAATTTGATTTATCTGGGAGAATCCCGCAGTTTTACCATTCTTAAGGGCAATCGGATAATATATAACTCTTTTCTGGATGATAAGATTGAACTCAGGATCGAAGCCATCGCCGATGAAGGCAACGATTCGTATTTGTTAGGCGCTTTTAATGGATTGTGGCGCTGGAATAAGGGGGTGTTCCAGTTTTTAGGAGCTAAAAATCCAATTTTCACCAATCGCATTACTGAAATTGTAATTTCAAACGATGGCAGGTATAAGGTCTATGGAACTAAAGGAGCAGGGGTGATCATTGAAAATGAAGATAAGTTTTATACCATAACGAAAACCGAAGGATTATCAAGCAATTCCATTACTTCAATGTTGATAGTGGGTTCCACACTCTGGATAGCCACCAATAATGGTTTGAATGCCGTTGATTTGCATTCGGTTACCCGGAAAAATCCACATATAACTGTCATTAGAGCGGAGGATGGCTTGTTTTCCAACGAAATAAATCAAATAGCCGGTGACAGCACCCATATTTATATAGCCTCAAACCGGGGGTTAACCGTATTTACGCCTTCTAAATTTTTGAATCCGGTTGAACCCCCACCTGTATATATTACAACGGTAAATATTATGGATAAGTATGCTAAAATAATCCCTTCATATAAACTTCCTTACAATAAGAATTTTATAACTGTGTCATTTAATGGTATATCCTTTCGCAATGGAAACAATCTGGAATATCGTTATCGCTTAAAGGGATTAAATGACCGATGGATAAGTACCTCCAATTCACAGGTTGATTTCGCTTTTCTGCCCCCCGGTCAGTATGAGTTTCAGGTTTATGCTCTTGCCGGGGTCGGGCTCGAAAATCCCCTTCCAACGAGCATACAGTTTATCATTCATCCGCCGCTTTGGCGTACCTGGTGGTTCCTGCCACTGGTGTTGTTATTGTTGCTATCGATGATCATTTGGGTTTACCGGCGCCGACTCAGGCAAATTCAGGCACATCATGAGCTGGAGTCAAGCATTGATCTTTACCGGCAACAGTCACTTTCACGTCAGATGGATCCGCATTTTGTATTCAATTCCCTGAACTCAATTCAATCGTATATCATGAAAAATGACCGCATATCGGCTTCATCTTATCTGTCGAAGTTTTCTAAACTTATGCGGCTCATCCTTTCCAACTCCCAGGCTTCCGATGTGATGCTTCAGGATGAAATCCACGCCCTGAATCTTTACCTTGAACTGGAATCGCTCCGGTTTCAGCATAAGTTTGAATATGATCTGAGGGTTGCACCTGATATTGATGTTAATCTTACTTATATACCTGCATTTCTCATTCAGCCTTTTGTCGAAAATGCCATTTGGCACGGCATCATGCATCTGGAAGGACAGGGACGCATTACCATTGATTTTATACGCAAAGGCGACCAGATTGTGTGTACCATTGAGGATAATGGGGTGGGGCGCACTCGCTCTAAGGCCATTAAAAACGAAACCGGTCGCCAACGCCCTTCATTTGGAATAAATCTGGTAGAGTCGAGGCTGAAGTTATTGTCGGGGGTGTATAATATGAATATGAAGGTAGTTTTCGTTGACCTCCATAATGATAAAGGGAAAGCCACCGGAACTCAGGTAATGGTAAATTTACCCTTGATACTTAAATCCTAAACTTTCAATTTTTCACCTTCCGATGAAGCTATAATAGTTGCTCCACAGGTATCTCCATATACATTTACGGCAGTTCTGAACATATCCAGAATGCGGTCAACAGCCAACACCAGCCCAATGCCTTCCAGGGGCAAGCCAACTGCTTTGAGCACTACCGTCATCATCACCAGTCCGGCCATGGGGATACCGGCTGCACCGATAGCCGCCAACAGCGCCGTTATTACTACCACCATTTGCTGGGTAAAGGAGAGGTCAATCCCATAGGCCTGAGCTATAAACATTACCGCCACGCATTCATATAATGCCGTGCCGTCCATATTGATGGTAGCACCAAGCGGCAGCGTAAAACTTGATATCTTATTGGAAACACCGTTATTTTCTTCGATGGCTTCCATGGTAAGTGGCAGGGTTGCACTTGAGGATGATGTAGAAAAGGCGGTTAACAAGGGTACCGACATGTTTCGTAAGTGCTTCAGGGGATTGATATTTCCGATAAGGCGTAACATCACACTCAGTGTAATCATACTGTGAAAGAGCAGACCAATCATCACAGTCAGCATATACAATCCCATTCGGGCAAATACATCTGCCATAGCAGTTGCATCTCCCGCGTAACGTGAAATAACCACTGCTATGATGGCAAAAATACCCAGTGGCGTAAGTTTGATGATGGCCATGGTGATGCGCATCATCACTTCAAAAGCTGCTTCAAAAAAATTGCGGATGGTTCGCTGATGGTTGTCAGCCGTTAGATTAGTAAAGAAGCCGAATGCGATTGCAAAAAAGATAATTGGAAGCATATCTCCTTTTGACAATACTTCAAACAGATTCTCAGGAATCATCCCAATAAGCAATTCACCCAGAGATTGGGTGGCAGCCGGCATGGAATCAACCTCAGCCGCAAACCTCAGGTCAGCACCCGCTCCCGGTTTGATAAGGTTTACCAATCCCAGCCCTGCCAGAATGGCGAATAAACTTGTCGAAAAATAATATACAATGGTCTTTAATCCTAAGCGCCCAAGACTGGAAGGGCTGCCTATTCCGGCCACCCCCGTAACAATAGAGCTGAATACCAGGGGAATAATGATCATTTTCAGCAGTCTCAGAAAAACATCTCCCATCCAGCCTATGTAAATGACCCGGGAGGGAAACAACAATCCGAAAAGAGCACCCAGGACCAGGGCGATGAGAATTTGCCAATGCAGGGCCGGTTTTTTCATTCAGCGATTCATTAATTATGCCTAAATTTGTGTAAAACTATGAATTTTTTTAATCTTAGGAAATGTTTAAATATTTCGGCCAAATTTGCCTGACCTTTGGCTTGATGCTGTCAGTAATAAATACAAACGCACAGCATACCAATATAATGTTGGGTACACTGCGCAATCCAAACGAACCCAGTATTGCCATGGACCTGAAAAATCCGGATCATATTATTGTTGGGGCCAATATTGACAACTATTTTATTTCCCATGATGGCGGCTATTCCTGGGAACAGTCCCGAATATTCTCTTCCACAATGGGGGTATGGGGCGATCCTTGTGTGGTGGTGGATACCCTGGGCAATTTTTATTTTTTTCACCTGTCCAATCCTCCCGGCCCTGAATTGATTGACCGAATCGTATGCCAGAAATCTACCGATCAGGGTGCCTCCTGGAATTCAGGTAGCAGCATTGGATATATTGCAGGTAAAAATCAGGATAAGGAATGGGCGGTAGTCGATCGCAAATCAAACCGCCTTTATGTTACCTGGACGCAATTTGATGAATATGGCAGCTTAAATTCTGCAGACAGCAGCATTATCCGTTTCTCGCGTTCTGATGATTTGGGTGAAACCTGGATCGAACCTGTCCGGCTAAACAGGGTGGCCGGTGATTGCCTGGACAGCGACAATACTGTTGAAGGTGCGGTACCTGCCGTTGGACCTGAGGGTGAAATCTATGTTTCCTGGGCCGGACCCGAAGGAATCCTGTTTGACCGCTCTTTGGATGGTGGAGACTCCTGGCTGGATGATGACATCCGCGTAAGCGATATGCCCGGTGGCTGGAACTTCAGCATTCCGGGTATTTCCCGCGCCAACGGATTCCCTGTCACGTGTTGCGATGCCGGCAACAGCAAATATCGGGGCAACATATACATTAATTGGTCTGATCAGCGCAACGGGACAAACGATACCGACAGTTGGCTTTCACGCTCCACTGATGGCGGAAATACCTGGTCTGCTCCCCTGCGTGTAAACAATGACCCACCCGGCAAGCATCAGTTTTTCACCTGGATGACCGTTGATCAGGTTACCGGATATATCTGGATAGTCTTTTATGACCGCCGTAACCACAGCGACTGGCAAACGGATGTTTATGGTGCGCTTTCTAAGGATGGAGGCGAAAGTTTTATCAATTTCAACATAAGTGAAACTCCCTTTGTGCCTAATCCGAACATATTTTTTGGAGATTACAACAATATTGTTGCGCACAACAATATCGTGCGTCCTGTCTGGACGCGCCTGCACGAAGATGAATTGAGTATTTATACCGCCATCATTGATACGGCAATGGTTGCTGTTCCGGTCATTGATTCACCGTTACCTATGGCCGGGATGAGTGTTCAACCCAATCCGTTCAGCCATACTGTTACCATTTCCTTTAAATTACACCAACTTTCACTGGTGAATATGGCAATACATGATGTTACCGGTCGCAGGGTGTTATATCCTATACAAAATCAATGGATGGATGCAGGTAAATACATCGAAAAAATGGATGCTGCCTGTCACCTGCTGATGGCCGGCGTTTACATTGTGGAGCTTAATATTAATGGTAAAATACAAACTTATAAGCTAATACATTCACCCTGAACGGGAGGTAATTTTAGATCAACTTCCGGTTGCCCTGAATTTTTATGTACTTTTGCAGACAGCCGTATTACCGCGGCTACCCTCACTCATTAACACCAATATGGACGGGAAAATTCGGCAAATTCTATCTGGCGTAAGAGACATTGCATTTAAGTCAGGAGTTAAAAATCTACTTTTTAAAGATATTGCCCAAAAGCTGGATATTGATAAAAGCCTGCTTGAATCTTATTTTACCGACGAAGCGCATTTAATTGAGCGATTGCTTGAAATTGAGCGGGAATCATTTAAATCTATTTTTGATGAGTTTAATTTTGAGCATACCAATGCCATCGAAATATTACTCATTGTTAGCGAAGTGATGAGTACACGCTTTCTTGATCTTACCCCGTCGGTAACTTTTGAGCTTAAACAGCTTTATCCTGAAGTCTATCAGACCCATATTGAGCAGCGAATCGATTTTATCTATAATAAGATGAAAATCAATATCGAAAAGGGTATACGCCAGGGTGTTTACCGAAAAGATGTGAGTATTGAATTGTTGGCCCGCCTATATATCAGTCGTCTTATCGACTTGAATAATTTTGATTTTTTTCCGCCTGAGCGTTTTTCCTTCAAGTTGTTGTATGAGGTGATGTTTGATAATTTCATCCGTGGGATTGCCAATGATGAAGGATTGAAATATTATAAAAAACGCCGCAAGTTTTACACATTTTTTACTGCCGGGAAATAAACATTGTACTGCCAGGGATGTTAATCCGCCTTAAAATCCAAGCTTCCTTTTAGTGTGAAAAATTTCTGGAACTTATTTTCATCTCCTGTTTTTGCGCTGGCGCCAATGGAAGATGTAACCGATACCGTATTCAGGGAATTGGTGTTGTCCATTGCTGATCCGGGTAAGCTACAATTGCTGTTCACCGAGTTTACTTCTGTTGACGGGTTATGTCATCCCAAAGGGCGGGAAGCTGTTATGCATCGGTTGCTGGTCAATAAAAACGAGCGCAATTTACTGAAACAAACCGGGGTTAAACTTATTGCACAAATTTGGGGTGCCCATCCTGAAAAGTATTTTGAAGCTGCCCGGTTTATTGCTGAAAATTATCCATTTGATGGCATTGACCTCAATATGGGTTGTCCGGTAGATAAAATTGTAAAACAGGGTGCCTGCTCCGCGCTCATCGGGCAAGATACGCTGGTTGCTGAGATAGTTGAGGCAACGCGCGAAGGAAGTAACCTTCCGGTAAGTATAAAGACCCGCACCGGAATAAAACATCATCAGACTGAATCGTGGATAGCTCATTTGCTCACGCTCAGGATTTCGGCCATTACGCTGCATGCGCGAACGCAGAAAATGATGTCAGTAAAACCTGCCGAGTGGGAGCAGGTAACCATTGCAGTTCAGCTTAGGAACGAGATTAACCCTCAGGTTAAAATTTTGGGAAATGGTGATGTGGGTAGTTATGCCGACGGCCTGAAACGTATTACAGAAACCGGCGCAGACGGAATTATGGTGGGAAGAGGTATATTTACCAATCCATGGTTTTTTACTTCTGATGACTTTGTGCCTGAAACTGGCGAAAAGTTAAATTTACTCGAAAAGCATATCCATTTATATACTCAAACCTGGGGTAATAGTCGAAATTTCAGCATATTGAAACGTTTTTTTAAAATATATGTTTCCGGCTTCGAAGGCGCTGCCACCATACGTGGTGAACTGATGCAATGCAACAACGAAGCCCAGGCCATTGCAGCAATTCATGGCTTTCGGGATTCGGGCTTAGGTTGAAATTTGGGTGATCGGTGATCAGTGATCAGTGATCAGTTGATTTGTTGCCTGTCCGCCTCAGGCGGGAGGTGTTGTTATAAACCCGTAATCTGTGATCTGTGATCTGTGATCAGTGATCAGTAATCTGTGATCAGTGATCAGTAATCTGTGATCAGTGATCAGACTCTGCAATCTTCATATCCGCAAATCATCACATCTGCAATCTGCAATCTGTGATCTGTGATCAGTAATCTGTGATCAGTGATCAGACTCTGCAATCTTCATATCCGCAAATCATCATATCTGCAATCTGCAATCTGTGATCTGTGATCAGTAATCTGTGATCTGTGATCAGACTCTGCAATCTTCATATCCGCACATCATCACATCTGCAATCTGTGATCTGTGATCAGTAATCTGTGATCAGTGATCAGTGATCAGTAATCTGTGATCTGTGATCAATTGATTTGTTGATTTGTTGCCTGTCCGCCTCAGGCGGGAGGTGTTGTTAAAAATCTGCAATCTTCATATCCGCACATCATCATATCCGCACATCCGCAATCTGCAATCCGCAATCCAATTACTCATACTTAATCGCCACAACCGGATTGGACAGGGCTGCCTTAATGGCATGGAAACTCACCGAAATCAATGTGATGGCCAGGACGAGCAGTCCGGCCAGGGCAAAGATAAACCATGACAAAGAGATATGATAGGCGAAATTTTCCAGCCAGCGGTGAAGCATATACCACGAAAGCGGCAATGCTATGGTAAATGCCATGAATACAAGCAAAACCGACTCGCGGTATAGCATCAACATGATGCTTTGTATTGATGCACCCAATACCTTTCTTACACCAATCTCCTTAGTTCGTTGCAACGCCATAAACGAAGATAATCCGATAAGGCCAAGCAAAGCAATGAAAATGGACAAAATTGCGAAAATGGAAAATACCTGCCCCAGATTACTTTCAGCCTGATATTTTGATTCAAAACTCTTATCCATAAAATAATAATCAAATGGGCGATTGGCGTTCGCTTCGCCCCATTTCTGCCGGATAAATTCTATACTATTTTTTTCGGTGCCCGGTTTTATGCGGACACTCATCATATTCAAAGGAAAGCCGGGGATGAACATAATGATAGGTTCAATGGCATTGTGTAAAGAGACATAATTAAAATCCTTTACTACGCCAATCACTTTCATAATCCTTCCACCACTGCCATCTATTTCAAAACCCCAATGAATTCTTTTTCCAAGGGCATGCTCACCCCAGCCCATTTCACGAACGGTGGCTTCATTTACTATTACCGCTGTTTCCTTGTCGCTACCCATTTCGCGGTTGAAGTTCCTCCCCTTTACAAAAGGCACCTGCAACAACTCCAAAAAGTCATAATCACAGGGTAAGAGATTGAGCGCATAATCCTGCATCTTGTTTTCCTTTTCCACACGTACTACCTGAATGGACATGTTGCCACCGGGTATGCCACGGGACATGGCCACGTTAAGGATGTTGGGATTTCGAAGTAATGCTGATTTAAAAGAATCTGTTCTTCGTCTGAATGTGGTATCCTGTGCTTCGAGCACCATGATATTGTCTTTTTCAAAACCCATGTCGGCTCTTTGCATAAAGTGCAATTGATTAAAGATAACAATGCTACCCGTAATCATCACTATCGAAATCAATAACTGAAAAGCCACCAGACCTTTGCGTAGCCAGGTACCTCTGCTGCCAATTTTTATTTTGCCTTTAAGAACCACCGCAGGCTGGAAGGAGGATAAGAAAAGAGCAGGATAGATGCCTGAAATCAGGCCGGTAATGAGTGTAATTGTCAGTATGCCGAATATTATTTCAGGATCAGTTAGCAAACTAAAGCTTAATGTTTTTCCTGAAATCTGATTGAACAATGGAATAAACAGTTTAATCAGGATCAATGAAATTATCATAGAAAGTAACGCCAACAGCATACTCTCGCTCATAAACTGTCCGGCAAGCTGGCCTCGGTTGGCACCCACCACTTTTCGTAGTCCCACTTCGCGGGCGCGGTTGGCGGCGCGTGCAGTTGCAAGATTCATGTAATTGATGGCAGCCAGCAGGATGATAAAAACAGCTACTGCACTAAAAACATAAATATAGGCCATATTCCCTGTGGGCAAATCGGCATCAAGGTGCGAAGTATGATGAACCTTGTCAATCCGGGTGGCCTTTAACTCAAAATTGGCATTGATTTGGTCCCCGATTTCTTTCATATACTTGTCATAAAAAGCTGGAAACTTCTTTAGTATGCTGCCCATCTCCGTGTTGGGCTTCAATAAAATATAAGTATAAAACCCAACATTCCAGAAAGCCAGGGACGCCATGCTACGATATTGCTCTGCTCCAATAAACGTTGCAAGGGTCTCCATCGACATCAACAGGTCGAATGGCATATGGCTGTTTTGAGGCAAATCCTCAAATACACCGGTTACTTTGTAACTTCTACCCGAAGGGGTAAGTAAGATTTTGCCGTATGCCGGGCCTTCACCAAAATACTTTTGAGCATTTTTTTTGCTCAAAATCACCGTAAAAGGATCGGTGAGTGCCTTGTCGGGATTGCCCTCAATAAAATGAAGAGAAAACAGGTAAGGAGCCGTCGAGTCAGCCATGTAGGCATTTTTTTCAAAAAACTCCTTATCGTTGTACCGGAAAATGGTATTGTCCTGGTGGTCGAAGCGGCAGAAGGCTTCCACTTCAGGCATTTCGAGCTGAATTGCAGGGCCGAGGGGCAATGCGCTCACGGCAAAGCGATCGTGCTTATTGTTGATATTGAAGTCACTTTCAAGTCGGTAGATGCGCTCATGCATTGGAAAGTGCTTATCATAGCCCAGCTCATCATTTATATACAATAAAATAAAAATAGTGGCAGTGAGGCCCAGAGACAGCCCCAGTGTGTTTATAACAGCGTAACTCTTATTTCGCCTGAAATTGCGTAAAGCACTTCTGAGATAATTGGAAATCATAAAATTGTATTTTGACGGTGATTTGCTATTTTTGTCTTTTATTTTGACGCCAAAATGGGAATTATGTTACCGGTTTAGCGCTTTTAAGTTTTCTTTTGTATTTCAATTTGATCAAAAATGTCTTTCTTTCGTGTTCTTCTTGCTATTATTTTCCCACCCTTATCGGTAATTGATAAGGGTTGAGGATCGGTATTTATTGTATTAATACTTACCCTTGCTGGTTGGATTCCCGGAGTAATTGCAGCGCTTATTATATTAAACAAGCCTTAGTTTCAGGATAGTTTAGCGCAAAAAGAAGGCTTCCCATAGGGGAAGCCTTCTTTATACATTAAGCCATTAATCATCTGCTTAGTTGCACTTGAGTACCGTTTTAATTTGGTAATTGGCTGATTCTGCAAGTGGTCCGACTGCAGCTTTTTTGAACGAGGTACAAGCTTCATCAGTGGCACCTTTTCCAGCCTGAGCCATACCCATTTCAAAATAGAACCGGGCCTGTTTGGCTGAAGTCTTTTCCTCAGCATTCAGCCCTTTTTCAGCACTATCAATGGCCTCGTCCCATTTGGAGAGCTTATTATAGGAAAGGGCATACAGATAATACAATTCCGGATTATCCTGAGTATAGGAGGTTGCATCATCGAGCAGGCTTATGGCCATGTTGAAATTATTTTTCTTAAAAGCATTGTTGGCTTCAATCATCAGATTGTCACTCATAAATTTAACTGCCTGCTCCACCGTTTTTTCATCTTTGGTGCGGTTGCCTGTAGCTATGGCCGAATCCATGGCTGTTTTCATCAACTCGGTGTTGTTTTGTTTGTTGTAAACCAGGCCTTCGCTGAGGTAGGCGCCGGCATAGCTGGGATCATACTTCAGTGCATTGGCAAAGCTTGTAAGGGCAGCATCATATTGTTCAGCCTTGTATTCGCCGTTGCCCTTGGCCCGGTAAAGTTTGGGAATGAGATCAGCAGTTTTGGCTTTTATGCCATCATCTCCAACTTTGTCGGCATATTCATAAGCCAGTTCAAAATTTGTGATGGCTTCGTCCATTTTCTTCTCTTTATAAAGTGAAGTGGCGTAATTGTATTGCAGAGCAGGCATTTGTTGCTGTGAAAGATTTAGTATCTCAGCGCCCTCATCGCCGATTTTTTTGGCAATATCAGCAGCCTGTTGCAATGCAGTAATAGCCCCGGGTAAATCGGTGGCTGCAAGCGCAACCCCTTGATTATAAGTATTGGTGGCTTCTTCAAGTGTTTGAGCGCTTGCCCATTGAAAAGTGGCTCCCAAAAATAGAATAACACTCAGGACTACAGTTTTAAACAATCGGTTCATTTTCGTTTTTATTTAAGGTTAGTGAACGGGTTGAATTTACAAATATAGTGCTATAATTTTTTTATAGAAGCATAAATTTCTTAATCAATCTTAATATTTAGTGGTAAGAATATGATATACAGTGAGATAAGTATTTATAAATTTATATATTTAAAATAAAAAAATACAAAAATCATAAAAATATATGCTCTTTTTGTGATTCTAAAAGCAACACTTAATTAAAAATTGGTTTTTGAGCGCTTCTAATTGAATTTTATTTTACATTTGCATTGCGAAAAAAACAATATTCGTTATGAAAAGTTCCATTCTAAAGATCGTTTTAGCGATAGGTATCGTTGTGCTGGCTTACTTTGTGTATGCCTCAATCCTCAATCCTATCCGGTTCGAAAGAACCTTAAAGCAGCGTAATGCTAAGATTGTAAGCCATCTTAAAGACATTCGCTCTGCCCAAACACTTTACAAACAATTCAACAACAAGTACACCAGTAGTTTCGATACACTTATCGATTTCCTGAAAAATGGGAAGATTCCTGTGGTGAAAATGGTAGCTGATCCTACAGACACCACTTACACACGGACAATCAATGATACCATTGGTTATGTGGCTATTTCAGATTCGCTTTTCTCCAACAGGCCCAATTTCAAACTAAATGATTTGCCGGTCATCCCATATTCAGACGGGCAGAAGTTTGTAATGAAAACAGATATGGTGGATAAAGGTGGGGTTATAGTTCCTGTGCTTGAGGTGATTGTGCCTTATGAGGTTTATCTTTCTGATCTTGATCAGCAGGATGTAGTGAACCTGGCTGAACGTCAGAAGACCATCAACCGTTATCCCGGTCTCGTTATGGGGTCGCTTACCGAAGCTACCACCGACGGAAACTGGGAGTAAATAGTCCGCAATGTCCGAAACCGATCTGATTAGCCACACTCAGCTTTATGACCGGTTATTTGATGCTTCGGCAACAAAGGATTATAATTTGTCCATCCGGCTTCAGCAGGATGGACTCTCTTTTTCAGTATATGCCCCTGGCCCTAAAAAATTTTTAGGACTCGAAGAGGTTAAGTTTCCCGTAAGTAACAGCCTGAAAAGCTCGATTTTATCAGATAACCTTTATGCAGGTCATTGCGCTAAATTCCTGAGTAATCATTCCTGGATTCTGCTGCCCTTTAATAAAACCAATGTCTTGTTTACGGTAAAGCAATTCACCCTGGTGCCTGAAGCCATCTTTAAGGAAGGCAATGCTGCGGATTTTCTATCGCTGGTGCATGAAACGATTCCAAATCATACGTTTTATAACAGCCATTGCCGGTGGGCTGAAGCCAGGCTTGTTTTTGCGGTTAACCGCATATTAATGGAGCAGGTGAACACCTTTTTCCCCGGAGCCCGCATTTCTCATCATTTGTGTGCACTTATTGAAACCCTGCTACCCCGCTTTAAACACAGATCTTTTCCTTCTGCCCTGTTCCTGAATGTGAGGAGTGGTTTTTCTGATGTAATTGCAATAAAAAGCAATCGTCTTGTTTTTGTAAATAGTTTTGAGTGCCTTTCCGTCGGGGATTCCGTATATTTTCTTCTTTTCGTAATGGAACAACTTCAGGCCAATCCGGAACAATGGCCGGTATTTATTTCGGGTGAAGTGCTGGAAAATGACAAACTGTCTCAACTGGTCTATCGTTATGTTCGTAATGTTCATTTCCTGGATGCAACAGAGAACAGTAAAACGGCCTTTGCGCTCGAAGGTATGAACAGGCACCGATTTGTTGAACTGCTAAACCCGGTATTATGAGAATAGTAAGCGGCACTCACAAGAGCCGGCATATACATGCGCCAAAAAACCTGCCGGTACGACCCACTACCGACATTGCCAAGGAAGCCATATTTAATGTTCTGGTCAATCATTTTGACCTGGAAAGTGTAAATGTGCTTGATCTATTTGCCGGAACCGGCAACATTTCCTATGAATTTGCTAGTAGGGGAGCTGCCGGTATTACCAGTGTGGATAATAATTTGTATTGTGTTGATTTTATTAGAAAAATCGCTTCAGACCTGGGCTTTGGAGCGTTATTGGCCTTTCGGGCAGATGCTTTCAGGTATCTTGCCAATACTGAAGGAACCTACGATATTATTTTTTGTGATCCGCCTTTCGACATGGAAGAGGTAGAAGCCATTCCCGGGCTGGTGTTTGAACATCAACGGCTCAAGCTTGAAGGATGGCTCATTGTAGAACATTCCAGAGACCATGATTTCAGCCAGTTTCCGCATTTTTATCAGTTGCGAAAATATGGCAAAGTGAACTTCAGTATTTTTAGGGAATCTGAATAAGCTGAAGGCCTTATTTTAAACTGTAAATCAGGATAAAATCAATATTTTCACACTCCTCCTGTATACCCCCACATGCATGAACAAACCCTATATTGCATTGTTATAGCATTGCAACTAAAATCTATTTTTCGAACTATTTGATGCGTAATGAATAAAATGCAGAAATCATACGGGATTAAAACCACCGATAAAGAAACCCTAAAGAACTGGTACTTTCTCATGTCACTCGGACGCAAACTCGACGATCGCGCTCCCAACTATCTGAAACAAGCACTTGGCTGGTCTTATCATGCGCCTTATGCAGGCCACGATGGCATTCAACTGGCTATTGGTCAGGTTTTCGAAAAAAACAAAGATCACTTATTTCCATACTACCGGGATATGCTCACCGCCATATCTGCCGGACTTACTGCTGAGGAAATTATCATGAACGGCATTTCTAAAGCCGGCGACCTTGCCAGCGGAGGCCGTCATATGTCAAACCATTTCGCCAAACCTGAATGGAACATTCATAATGTTTCCTCCGCCACAGGCAATCACACCCTGCATGCTGCGGGCGTAGCCAGAGGAATGAAGCGTTATGGAGTTAAAGCCGTTGCCATCAGTTCCCAGGGCGAATCTTCTACCAGCGAAGGCTACGTATATGAAGCCATCAATGGGGCTTCAAACGAAAAGTTACCCGTTATTTTTGTTATTCAGGACAATAATTATGGAATATCGGTGCACAAGCGCGATCAGACTGCCAACTGGCGGGCTGCCGACAACTTCACCGGATTCAAAAACCTGCGTATCATCCATTGTGACGGAAAGAATGTATTTGATTCTATGAATGCCATGACGGAAGCAAAACGTCATGCAATAGAGAAGTCAGAGCCTGTAATCGTGCATGCTTCCACCATCCGCATACACTCGCATTCCAATTCTGATAAGCACGAACTTTACCGGGATGATATGGAGCGGTTCTGCGCTCAGGCCAACGATCCTTTTGACCGTTACCGGAAAACCCTCATCATTTCGGGCAGGGTAAGCGAAGAAGAACTGGACGAATTGGACAAAAAAGCCAAGGATGAGGTGTCAAAAGCACACAAAAAGGTAATTGTGGCTGCAGACCCTACTCCTGAAAGTATATTTGACTTTGTGATTCCTGAGCCTTATGCAGCAGAAAAATATCCGGAAGGCACGCATAATCTTGAATCCGGCGAAAAAATCAAACTGATTCAGGCGCTTAATGAAACACTTAAGGCCGAATTCCGGCACAATCCCGATACCTTTATCTGGGGACAGGACATTGCCAACAAAGACAAGGGCGGTATATTCAACGTGAGTAAAGGCTTGCAGCAGGAGTTTGGGATTGATCGCGTTTTTAATGCACCCATTGCCGAAGACTTTATTGTTGGCACAGCCAATGGTATGAGCCGGTTTGATGATAAAATCCGCATTGTTATTGAAGGTGCTGAATTTGCCGATTATTTCTGGCCAGCCATGGAGCAATTTGTAGAGATGACACACGATTACTGGCGCAGCAATGGTGCCTTTTCGCCCAATGTAGTTATCCGCCTGGCATCAGGAGGGTATATCGGAGGCGGGCTTTATCATAGTCAGACCATCGAAGGAGCTATGGCCACCTTCCCGGGAATAAGAATTGTTTATCCTTCATTTGCCGATGATGCTGCAGGTTTGCTGCGTTCAGCCATGCGTTCAAAGGGGCCAACCCTGTTTCTGGAACCCAAGGCGCTTTATAACGACCCCAAGGCCGAAACCTGGGTACCCAATGATTTTGAAGTTCCCTTCGGTAAGGCCCGCATACGTCGGGAAGGTACCGACCTGAGCATTATAACTTATGGAAACACCTCGCATATGTGCCTGGCCGTTGCTGAAAAGATAGCGGAAGAATCCGGCAAAAGTATAGAAGTAATTGATATCCGTTCGCTCATTCCCCTGGATAAGAATACGATACTCAACTCAGTGAAGAAAACCAACCGTGCACTGGTAGTGCATGAGGACAAGGTGTTTGGAGGATTCGGTGGTGAAATAGCGTCAATAATTTCCAACGATGGATTTAAATATCTGGATGCGCCCGTTAAAAGAGTGGGAAGTACCTTTACACCAGTAGGATTTAATCCCATACTCGAACGTGCCATTTTGCCAGATATCGAAAGGATATACAACGCAGCAAAGGAAGTACTCGATTTCTGATGAGTATTTGCCGGCTGGTAATGATATTAGAATAGCTGAAAATATTGTGTTTCGGCAGAATTGATGAACTTTCATGCATGTATTCAAAAATATAAATTTTGGAAACAGCAGTTTTTTTGTTATATTTGTGATGTTAATTTCTAATACTGTGCTTATGCCTACCGGTAAGATTAAGTTTTTTAATGAGCGTAAGGGCTTTGGGTTTATTTTAGATGATGAAACCCAACAGGATGTGTTTGTTCATGCAACAGGCCTCACCGAAAAAGTTGGTGAAAATGACCTGGTTTCTTTCGAAATAGCGGAAGACAAGCGGGGTAAAAAGGCGGTCGAAGTCAGGAAGATCTGACTTTCCCTTATGGCTTCCTTCCACAGGCAGGAAGCGTTTCCGTACCTGAGCCCTTTTTATAGAGCTCACAGGGGCAGGACTTATCCGGGTCTGGAGCTAAAGTTTATCTTTGCAGAAAATTCGCATCCTCTTGAACTACTTACTCGTTGAGCAACTCAGCAAATCGTACGGAGAAAAAGAACTCTTTGAAAACCTGACCTTTGGCATTGACCAGGGCAGTAAGGTGGCTTTAATTGCGCGCAATGGTGCAGGCAAAAGCAGTTTGTTAAGCATCATCAGCGGACAAGAGCTGCCCGATGCCGGAAATGTTGTCTTCCGCAAGGATATACGCTGGGCTTTCCTTCCACAAAATCCCGAAATAGATGAAAACACTTCCGTGTTTGATATCCTGTTCCATTCCGAAAATGAATTCATGCGCGCCATCAGGGAATATGAGGATTGTCTCAGGCAACTGAAGCACCACAATACGCCTGAACTGCGCAAACGGCTTGAAATGGCTACTACCACCATGGAAATGGTGAATGGCTGGGATTATGATGTGCGCATTAAAGAGATATTGAGTCGTTTTAAGATAACCGACCTCGATCAGTTGGCCGGAGAGCTTTCGGGCGGACAGCGCAAAAAAGTATCACTTGCCAAAGTGCTGCTTCAGGAAACAGACCTCCTTATCCTTGATGAACCTACCAACCATCTTGATATTGAGATGATTGAATGGCTTGAAGATTATCTTTCCCGACAGAACCTCAGTTTACTGGTGGTAACCCACGACCGGTATTTCCTGGATAATGTGTGCAATGAAATTCTGGAGCTTGACAACCAGCAATTATATCGTTACCGGGGAAATTATTCCTATTTTCTGGAGAAAAAGGCGGAGCGTGAAGCGGTAGAAGCTGCTGAAACAGAGAAGGCCAAAGGATTATACCGTAAGGAACTCGATTGGATGCGACGTATGCCGCAAGCCCGCAGTACCAAGGCAAAAGCCAGAATAGACTCCTTTTATGAGGTTCAGGACAAAGCCAACCGGCGGGTAGAAAAAGATACCGGTTCATTGGAAGTAAGCATGACCCGTATGGGTGGTAAAATCCTTGAAATCAACAATATATTTAAGGCATACGATGACAATAAGCTGGTCACCGATTTCTCCTATACCTTTAAAAAGGGCGAAAGAATAGGAATAGTGGGTAAGAATGGCTGTGGGAAATCCACATTGCTCAATATGATTATGGGTACGGTTAAACCGGACATGGGACATATCGTGTCGGGGCAGACCGTGGTATTCGGATATTACTCTCAGGAAGGGTTTCAGCCTGAAGGCGATAAAAGGGTAATTGATATAGCCAAAAGTATAGCGGAAGAGATGCCACTGGGTAAAGGACGGATCTCCGCATCCGCTTTTTTATCGCATTTTAACTTTCCGCACACGCTTCAATATAATTATTTTTCCAGCTTAAGCGGGGGTGAAAAGCGCCGGTTGTTTCTGCTGATGCAATTGTTGAAAAATCCAAATTTTCTTATCCTGGATGAACCCACCAACGACCTGGATATTCATACCCTGAACCTGCTGGAGGAATTCCTGATGAATTTTGAGGGATGCTTACTGGTGGTGTCACATGATCGATTTTTTATGGATAAACTGGTTGATCATGTGTTTGTATTTGAAGGAGAGGGTAAGATTAAGGACTTTTATGGCAATTATACTGAATACTATCGCAATCGCTTGGCAGATGAAGCTCGCCTGAGCCGCCAAAAAGCTGCAGAAACCAAACCAGAGATTAAAAAGCAACCGGAAAAACCGGCTGTCCGCAAACCCACCTATAAGGAAAGGAGTGAATTTGAATCTCTGGAAAAGGATATTGCCAACCTCGAAACGACCAAGGCCGGCCTTTTAGAAAAAATGAATAGTGGAGAATGCACCCCTGCTGAACTGGAGCAGATCAGTCGTGATTACGGAATTGCCGAGGCCGAGATTGACGAGAAGACCAATCGCTGGCTTACCCTGGCTTTTTTGTTTGAATAATACTTTTATACCAAACTGTTTTATTTAAAAAAATCAGCTTTCCCGCAAGGAAAAGCTGATTCGCTATTGAGTGTGTGAGTGTGTTATGAATTGAGCATTACCGGCATGACGAGCATAAGGATTTCTTCGGCTTCATTTTCTCTTTCTACCGGCCGCAGTATGCCGGCACGGTTGGGAGCCGAAAGCTCCAGTTTTATGTTCTCACTGTCGAGGTTATTGAGCATTTCAAGCAAAAAGCGGGAATTAAATCCAATTTCCATATCCTCTCCATCATAGTTGCAGTTGAGCCTTTGGCGGGACTCATGAGCAAAGTCAATATCTTCAGCATCCACATACAGCTCCTGCCCGCTGATGGAAAGTCTGATTTGATTGGTTGACTTGCTGGCAAAGAAAGAAGCACGCCTCAGGGTGGTAATCAGTGACAAACGGTCAACCAGCAGGGTGTTTGGATTGTCGGTAGGAATAACAGCTTCGTAGTTGGGATAGCGACCTTCAATCAGGCGGCAGACCAGATCTACATTGCGGAACCTAAACCGGGCATTCGTATCATTATACTCAACAGAAATTTCTGTCTGATCGGAAGTAAGTATGGCTTTTAACTGATTGAGTGGCTTTTTAGCCATAATAAAGTTGGTATTGCTGGCAGCACTGGCATCGGTACGTTTGTATTTTACCAGTTTATGGGCATCGGTAGCCACAAAAATGATTGAATCCGTTGAAAGGTCGCAATACACTCCCGACATGGCTGGTCTCAGGTCATCGTTGCCCGTGGCAAAAATGGTTTTGTTAATGGCCATAAGTAATAACTCAGAGGGAAGGATAATCTTTTCGGCACCTTCAATTTGCTGAGCTTTGGGAAATTCATCGGCATTGTGTCCTGCAATACGGAATTTGGCTTCGTCGGCAGCTATTTCAATGCCCAGATCTTTGTCGATGGTGAAAGTAAGCGGAGTGTCGCCATAGGTCTTCAACAGTTCGAGCAAAATCCTGGCCGGTATGGCCACTGCGCCTTCATCATCAGCCATCGTGGCTTCCACGGTTACGGTCATGGTCGTTTCCAGATCAGAGGCAGTAATGCTCAGGATATTGCCATTTAATTCAACCAAAAAGTCATCCAGGATAGGAAGGGTGTTACTCGTATTGAGCACTCCACTAATGGATTGGAGGCTTCGCAGTAAGCTTTGGCTTGATACTATAAACTTCATGTTAGACGTTTTTCATTAAAAAGGATACATTTATTATGGTCACGGTAAAATTATGAAATTTATTGACAATTAAAGCCTCGGAATGAAAAAGCATTGAATAAAATTATCAACAAGATATTAACGACCGTTATTTTAGCTTGTTTTTGCCAAAGTCAAACTTTTTTTCTGTGCCCTTAAGCAGTCTTTTCATGTTTTCACGATGCGTGAAGGGAACAAAAATAGCAATACATATGGCCAGTACAATGAGTGGAACACTTTTTACTTCAAAAATAAAAATGGCTTCCAGTGGAAAAATGATGGCGCTGCTGATGGAAGAGAGCGAAACGATACGGGTAAAAACCATCATTAAGGTAAAAAATACCAGGATGAATAAGAAAGGGGCCGGATAGAGAAATATGACGACTCCCACCAGCGAGGCTACTCCCTTTCCGCCCCGAAAACGGGCAAATGCTGGATATACATGGCCGAGTACGGCCAGTCCACCCAGAATGATTTGATAAATGGTATGCTGGTTGTCAGAAAACTCAGGGTTGTTAAGCCAGATGGAAAGCGAAACAGCTAGCCAGGCCTTGAAAACATCAAACAACAATACGGGAATACCTGCCTTTAACCCCAATACCCTTATGGTGTTGGTTGCACCGGCATTGCCACTGCCATGGTTGCGGATGTCGAGTTTGAAATACTGCTTTCCCACCCATACTGCTGTCGGAATAGAACCAAGCAGGTAAGCAAGTATGGCAGCCAGGATCACTTCAAAGTTAAGCATAGTGTTAAGCGTTTAGAGTTAATTGCGGGATTGCATCTTGCGCAAAAAAGCAATTCTTCGTTCCGGTGTTCCGATAATATACTGATAGGGAGCCTCGCTGTTCCCGATTTTTTGAGTGCGTTTATCTTCTTTTAATTCAGCAATGATGACATTAAACTCATTGTCAGAAGAGATGACCTGCATAAAATTGCTGCCGTAACTAAAGAAGTACCATTGGTCGTTACTGAGTTCAAGATAGATGTTAATGATGTCCCCGGTCCGGCGTTTGCCAATTTCCACATAGCCGGTCACTTTTCTGTTTACGAGATTTCCACTTGCACCTGCAATGCCAAATTCGCCTTCACTTACTATGGACTTCAGGTTCGGATCCCAAACCATGTTTAATCCGGTAAGCAGCAGCCTGGCGTTCAGATCCTGAGGTGGACGCTTCAATTGTCCGCTTAGATTGAGCTCGGCCGTTACTTCACGGGCAGTTTTCTGTCCCAGTATTCCGTTAAGCAGACTTTGGTAACTAAATCCGTTGATGTCGGTTCCCGGAAGTTCACTTTTGCGCAAGGCATCTGTAAGTTTGTTCATGGCCTGATCGGAAAAGAAAAAATTAATGGCCATGCCAAGTTCAAAACGGGTAGAGTCAGCGGGCATAAAATGGGTGGCCATTCCAAAGGATTTTACGTTGACCTGGCCCAGGCCTGCGCCGGTTTCAATTTTCCCGGTGGTGGATAAGATACATTGTCTGGTATCGAGCTCCATCGCGGGTTGATCATTGTCGGCTGCATTCTTATCTTCGGTTACAATAAATCGTTCATTTTTAGCGTCATAACTTATCCAACCTTTAGATGAGGCCACAATGGTATCGCCCCAGGCCTTGGGTTTCTGATAAAACGCAGGATAAATCTCACCAAAGAAGTCGGAATAAACCATGGCCACCATAACCGGATCGCCCAGGGTATCCTTCATTATGGGTGAAACGGGTAGCTGTATCTTTTGGGGGTTAACAAAGGTGCTGAAAGTAACCCAGGAGGGCTGGCCATCATTGCACGGATCATTGAGCTGATAGGCGCCGCTGAAATTCATAAATTGTTCAGCTGCCAGCAAATCAATCATTCCGGTAAAGCGGAAATGCGCGTTAAGTTCAAATTGATCTTCCGGTTTTATCAATGCCCGGCCGATGGTTTGTTCGGCATTATCTACCCGAATGTTACCGAAATAAACCGGTTGCACGGTTCCCCTGGGATCGGTATAATCCATATAGCCCGAGGCGCTGTAATTATGTCGGGTTTTTACTTCTGCAGAAGCGTTGTAGATGCGGTGATATTTCTGTTTACGGTCAGTAATGATGGTAGCATTGGTCAATGGCTGCATATTTCCGTCCGAAAGTATGGTTACTTCACCATTGCCGGGAAAAATGGCCGCATCTGCTACCCTGATCATCTTAACTTCACGGGCATTGATTACATTTTCTTTCATGCGATAGGTGGCTTCCATGGCAAAAAATTGCAGCGAATCCCGGGCGGGATCGGTCGAAATAAAGGCAGAACCCGTAAAGTCAAAATCCACCAGATCGGTGAGGTTTATGGTGTCAGAGAGCGCTGCGCGACTGGCCAGTGAGTTGGTAAGATAGAGCTCTTCATCTTTCATCCGCCACTCAATCTTATCCATATAACAAATGTACCGGCTCAACGGCAGATTAATGCGTACGCTGTTACCGGGAGTGCCAAAAGTGGCGAAGTTTCTGGTAAAATCAACCTTCCCGGGATAAACATCTGCTGCAAATGAAAGCGACGGTCTTTCGGGATAATATAATCTGAAGGCCGTAGTATCGGAGGTGAATGAATGCGTGCTAAAGACAAAGGTTCCAGCCGTGAGATCGGCATTGTCGAATCGTGTCTTACCTTTTCCAAGCAGACCGGCTGAGGTAAGGGAAAGAATACCTGAATGAAAAGACTTGCCGTTAAACATGGCAAACTCTTTTCCCGGAAGGGTATTTAAGCGCATTACATCCATTTTTGGAAGCCAGCGTTGGTAAACACCTACACCGGTAACTGCCGGGAAAGCAGGAAAATCAGTGCTTTGGGCTATATTGAAGCTGTCCAGGATGGCTACCAAAGAGTCCGGATAAAACATAAACCGCTCTGATTCACTGGTAGAGGTCAGGTATTTAAGGGTACCGCTACCATCCAGTCCCCGATTGCTGAGCGCTAGTTTAGAGTAAAAAATTGCCCGCCCGTCATAAACGGGGATACCTTCTTTCCCAAGCTGCCGACTGAATCCCAGAGAGTAGTCATCCATTACTTTAAGTGGTTCTCTTATTTCAGGTAAAATGCCGTCAGTGTATAGATAACCGTTAAATTTCAATCCTTCGGTAGTAAAACTGTTCAGGCTGTCGAGCACAAAAGGGTCAACGGTATAGTAAAATTTATCACGTTTATATACTCCCTTTTCTACCCTGGGCTGATCATAATATACGTAAGCATCGTTTTTGCTGATAAATACCGGATAAACCGGCAGGCTTTGAATGCCAGACTTATTTGCCGGGTCATCAATCATCAACTCACCGCTGAGGTTAGCCAGCACATTTTTGACTTTCACCTGTGACAGCTTTTTGTCTTTCTTCGAAACGGTATCTACTTTAAAGGTAATGGAGTCTATTTGCGGCATATTCAATTTGAATTTGTCGTATTCAAATGAACTCTCATTGGCGTAAAAGTCAAAATAGCCTGCACGTACCAGGCCGGTAAAAACAAAATCGCGGTTCTTACGGAGTAAAATTTCGTGATCGCGGGGATAGATATAAACTGCCTGAGAATCGCTGAGCGAAACCTGGGATACGCCTTTTATCTTTAAGTCAAACGTTTTCAGGTTGAGTTCTGCATTGCTGGTTCGGGTAACCTGCGATTGGATTTGGATTACATCGTAATCCTGCTTTTTGCTGCGTGCCATCAGGTAGTCGGTGAGTCGATCAACAACCTCGATGCGCTCATTATCGATATTGTAAATAATATAACCGCCGTTAGACAGGTTTATTACCATGGTTTTAACCTGTTCAGCAGGCTTTTGCATAAATTCAATGAGTTCGCTCAGATAGAAGACTTTCCTTTTGGTACTGGTGGAAAAGTTATAGATAACATTTATGGGATTGATCTCATCAATGCCCTGCATACGCCGGTAACGATCAAGGGAATAGTAGCTTGAGGATTCAAAAAAAGCGTCGCCCTGCTGTCTGATGCCGCGCAGCATTTCCATGCTCATTTTGTCGCTGCCAACAGTGTAATATAAAGCTTCAAAATACATATCTACCTTATGATATGAGTTGAAAAACGGGCTGGCTGTCGCGCCTTCACCTGAGCGGATGAGCATCAGTTCACGATCTTTATCAATGTATCTCACCTGAATTCCCGGATGAAATATGGAATCTGTTTCGTGATAAATGGTAGCAGACGCCCGCTGCGATATCATGCGTTCAGGCATAATAACGAAGCTGCGTGAAGCCAGTTTGATAAATGGAGCACCCTGCCGGTTAATCCAGATAACTGCATCGCGGTTGCCATATCCTGAGCCAATGATACGTGCTCCTTCCAGTGTAAATCCGCCCCGATAATCTATGTCCTTGTATAGGGGGCTGATTTCTATATCTGTTTGATAGGAGGTAAATTTAGGAAAGGTCGCCTTGTCAATGGGTACGCCCACCAGTACGCGATCTTCCAGGGTCCCGGTAAGGGGGAAATTGAAGAAACCCTTGTGGTAAAAATTAACGGTATCGGCACTCCAGGCAGTAATCTTAAGATCAATGCTGTAATTTTGAATCAGGGCATATACTTTTTGCGGATCAAGCTTAACGGCTTCCCAGTAAACTTTCCCCCCTGAACCTACAAACAGGTCTTTGAGCGGATAATGTGTACCTGATGTTTCACGAATACGAATACTGTCGCGTCCGGTGATGCATACCAGATCTACCTTGCTGAGCTTTACCACAAGCGTGGTATCATAATCATATGTATAGCTTCCTTTTCGGAATTGCCATGAGTTGCCATAGGACCTAAAAATGGTATTTTTTTGATTGAGGTTTACCGTATTTCCAAAGAAAACGCTTAGTTGTCGCAACAATTTGGAATCTATAAAAGGTTGAAGCCCTTTGTGCCAGGCGATGATGCTGTTGGGCAGCCCGCTGAGTCTGAAGGTATTTACGGCTTCCAGGTAGTCGCGAAAAGCCGGGGTCGGACGCATATTCTGCGCCAGCATCAGGTTGGAGGTGCGGATTATCTCTTTTTGAGCACCGGGGGCCACTTCGCCATTTGTCCAGCGGTCTTTGAGCAGTTTTATGGCGTCCCGTGCAACCTTATCCTTGGAGGGTGCCATAAAAGTCGCCAGCTCTTCGATAAACAGGGTCGGATCATCTGAGAAAACATTGGGTTCCTGAGCAGACAACGAAATGGTGCAAATCAGTAAAAATAACAAGGCAGAAATTCGTCGTAGCATAGCTGTTTTCAGTTAGTAAGCGGCATTAACGTTGAGTTTTTATTGTTTTCCGGTTAAGCAGGCAAATGGAAACGGGCTGCCACCCAATTGTTTTTCTCAGTATATCCATCGCCATGAAGTCCCAGGCTTTCAGCCTGCCGGCTGATGGCATCCAGGTCGCTCAGATAAAAACCACTCATAATCAATAATCCTTCTGCCAGAAGACAGTTTACATATGCAGCCATATCTGCCATGAGAATATTGCGGTTGATATTGGCCAAAATTATTTCATAGTGATGATCGCCCAGCAGGGAAGCATCCCCCGGATAAACGCTAACATTGGCTGTTTTATTTCTTTCCACATTTTCAAGGGCGTTGTGGAAAGCCCATTCATCATTGTCGATGGCTGTAACCGGATTGGCACCCTTTTTTGAAGCCAGTATGGCGAGTATGGCGGTGCCGCTTCCCATGTCGAGCAAGGATTTGCCGGTAAGTTCCATGTTAAGCATTTGCTCAATAATCAGGGCAGTAGTTTCGTGGTGGGCAGTGCCAAACGACATCTTGGGCTCAATCACCAGCTCAATCATGCCTGCCGGTGCCGGTGGGTGAAAAGGAGCCCTGATGTGACATTCTCCGGCGATAGTGACCGGCTTAAAGTTTGATTCCCACACGGCATTCCAGTTTTGATCGGAAATATTGGCGATGGTAAACTTAAGGCCGGGAAAGCCCTGCTTTATGGAGTGGTGGTCCAATAGTTCTGGCCTGAAATCTTTGGCCGGAATATAGGCAGCTATCCCTTCCGGGGTTTCTTCAAAACTTTCAAATCCAATTTCGGACAGCCAGGCAATGAGTATTTCGCCTAATGAAGCATCATTCCCTGCCAGGTGGCAGTTTAACCGAATATAATCCATAGAAATTGCTTATTTTATTTCCTGGAAGCTATTCACAATGGCCACAAAATCTTCCGACTTGAGCGATGCGCCGCCAATGAGGCCACCATCTACATCAGGGTTGGCAAACAATTCGGCCGCATTTGAAGCATTGCAGCTTCCACCATATAATATGCTTACCTCATTGGCTGCGTCTTCGCCGAACTTCCCGGCAACCGAATTGCGGATAAAGGCATGCATCTCCTGAGCTTGTTCAGGGGTGGCGGTGAGTCCGGTACCGATGGCCCAAACGGGTTCATAGGCAATAACGATGCGTTTAAAATCATCTTCGCTCAACTGAAACAAAGCATCACTTAACTGTGATTCTACAACATTAAAGTGATGACCGTTCTCCCTTTCTTCCAATACTTCGCCACAGCAATATATTGGTGTTAACTCATGCCGGAGAGCCAGTTCAATTTTTTTAGCAATGGTGTTATCATTTTCACCAAAATATTGCCGGCGTTCCGAATGGCCCAATATTACATATTGCGCACCCATGGATTGAACCATGGCTGCTGAAATTTCCCCTGTAAATGCTCCCGAATCATGTTCGCTCATGTTCTGAACACCAAAGCTGAAGGCATTCTCAGACGAAACATCGTTGGCCAGTTCAAGGTACAGCACCGGGGGAAAAACCACTACAGTCACATCCTCGGGACGACCATTCCTGAGCTGATCTGCAATGCCGAAGAGCAGGTCCTCAGCCTCACTAAAGGTTTTATTCATTTTCCAGTTTCCGGCAACAATTTTTTCTCTCATAACGCATATTGTGTTAAATGAATTCAATGTTATTCAGGCAAGTCTCACCCGGGGGTCGAGTACACCATAAATAATATCTACAAAAATATTAATAATCACCAACATAACCGCAATAAAAAGTACTGCACCCATCACTACAGGGAAATCATATTTTTCCAGTCCATCCACAATCACCACCCCAATGCCTTTCCAGTCGAAGACATATTCTACAAAAACAGCTCCTGCCATCAGGGAAGCGAACCAGCCGGATGCAGCGGTAACTACCGGATTTAGTGCGTTGCGTAGCGCATGACGATAAATGACACGATTTTTGGTTAGCCCTTTGGCTCTGGCAGTGCGGATGAAATCCTGTGAAAGCACCTCAAGCATGGAACTGCGGGTGAGTTCAATGATAATGGCCAGTGGTCTGATTCCCAGGGTGAGAGCCGGGAGAATGAGGTTTTTAAGGTCAAGGTATTCGCCCCGGCCGAAATCATCTACCGAATACAGGGAACCGAACATGCTGAGCCCGGTGTAATCCGCAAGTACGAATGCGAACAGCCAGGCCATAAGTATAGCGGCGAAAAAAGAAGGTAACGACATGCCCAGTACTGAAACGATGAGGGCGGTATGATCGAACCAGGAGTCTTTACGCAAAGCCGTGGCTATGCCAATAAAAATTCCCAGGATTATGGCAAACCCCATGGCTACTGTAGCCAGCAGCAGGGTGTTGGGTAAGGCCTGTACTATGATGTCGGTTACCTTGCGCTGGCTTTGATAGGATCGCCTCAGATAAGGTGGCTTTAGTAAAACAGCCGTATTTCCAACGGTTAAAAGTTTCTGGTAAGGTTCGTATTTCTGCCAGGCTGAACCCGGATCTTCATCCCGGGTGAACCGGTGAAACGACAAGGGCGACAGGTCGTTAACAAAATCAACATATTGCAGGATCAAGGGTTTATCCCTACCCAGTTCTTTGTTGATGGCTTCCACCGAAGCCATATCAGCTCTTTGTCCCAGCATCATTCTTGCCGGATCACCCGGCAGGATGTTGAACAAGACAAAAACAAGCGTAACCACCCCAAACAACACAAAAAGTCCGTAATACAGCCGTTTGAGGATGAAATATACCATAGAATCAATGGGCTGGTTTGGGTGGATAAGTAAGAATAACTTCTTCGTAAGCAGGCAGATCGTTGAAGTGCCATTTGTCGAGCACAATACCTTTGTCCAGCAACAATAGTCCGGGATTGGCCCTAACCATAGTTTTTAGAACAATATCATCGGCAAAGAAGAATTCATAGGTGAGGCCGAGTTGGTCTTTTATCGCCTCCACTTTTTCAGGGAGAGTGGCGGTAAGCGCGATAAATCCGCAACCATCTTCTTCTGTTTTCAGTGCAAACTCATTGAGGGCTTTTAAGGCGGTAGTGTCTGCAGCTTCCAGATCCCAGGAAACAGCAATGTATTGGCATCCCGGATGGCGGATAAAGGTTTCGGTAAAATCGTTCCCTTCTTCATCCAGAATCTGCAAGTTGCTGCCCGGTGAAATATTGGGGTTATCCACCCGTTGTTCCACAAACTCCCATTCTTCCATCCATACGGAATCGTTGTATGGATAGTCCGGAGAGAGGTATTCCTGGGTTTCACCGGTGGCCTTGTTACGGTAAAGAAGGTAATATTTAATGGGCTGAGGGTTTTCAACATACATTTTATTGCCTTTCTTCCATTCCATAAAATCCATTATTGGCAGGTGGTTGTAATTCCAGAGGCTAAAACCGACGAACAAGGCTGCAACCAGGGCAGCCGACCCATAGGAGGTTATGTTCCCGGACCGGTCCCTGGTTTTATTGCGGTAAGCAAATAAAAACAGGGTGAAAAGCAGTAAGATAACATTCTTGTAAAAAGTTTGCCAGTTGGTTAGTATAATGGCATCACCAAAGCAACCACAATCGGGAACGGGATCGAAAATAGCATCGTTGAGCGTGAGCCCCGTAAAGAAAAGCATAACTACCAGTAGCAGCCAGGAGTTCACTTTGGGTTTAAGATTTAACAACACTACCACACCTAGCGTAAACTCAAGGGTACTCATTAGTATGGATAAAGTTAGCGCAGCGGGCATCATCCAATGGGTACCCCATACCAAAAAATAATCTTCAAAACGGTAAGCAGTGCCTAAAGGATCAATTCCTTTAACAATTCCTGAAAAAATGAATGTAATTCCAACGACAATTCTCGGAATTAAGTGAAGCAATTTCATAGTAAAAGGTAGTTTTTTGTATATTGAAAATCAGACTTATTCAGAAAGTTTAATGAGTGCAAATACGGCATAATTGATGATGTCGAAATAATTGGCATCCACGCCTTCAGATACGAAGGTTTCTCCCTTATTGTCTTCTATCTGCTTTACCCTGAGGAGTTTCATCAGAATGATATCGGTGAGTGAACTTATCCGCATATTGCGCCATGCTTCATCGTAATCGTGATTTTTATCAAACATGAGTGCGCGTGCCTTGTGAGCATAATCATCATACATCGCTTCAAATTCAGGTTCCGGCTGAATGCCTTTTTTTTCATTCAGTTCAAGCTGAATCAGCGCAATGATGGCATAATTTACGATGCCAATAAATTCGGGCCAGACATCTTCATTAATCTTGCGTTCGCCTTTGCGCTGTATACTTCTGATGCGGTTTGCTTTGATGTATATCTGGTCGGTGAGTGATTCTGGTCTGAGTATTCTCCATGCCGGGCCATAATCTTTCATCTTGGCTAAAAATATATCTTTGCAGGCAGTGATGGCATTGTCAAATTGTGCTCCGGTATCTTGTTTCATAAAAAATTGACCCTTAACAGATTGTAGAATATTAACTTCAGGCAAAATTATGGTTATTTCGACCGATAAAAGTAGTGATTTTTCGCAAACTGCCTTGCTGAGTTGCGGATCAAAGCAGGTGGATTTGAGTAAACCGCTGATAATGGGCATCTTAAACTTTACCCCTGATTCATTTTATGATGGCGGCAGCAGTTTTACGCTGGATGAAGCCATGAAAAAGGCCGGGAGGATGATGGATGAAGGGGCAACATTTATAGATATTGGTGCTGTTTCTACCCGGCCTGGAAGCGAAACCCCTGGAAGCAAAGAAGAACAAAACCGATTGTTGCCGGTATTGAAATCTGTGATGCGGCTTTTTCCTGAAGCGGTAGTGTCTGTGGATACTTACCGTGCAGAGGTGGCCCGCATAGCCCTGGAGGAAGGTGCACATATGATTAACGACATCTCCGGCGGGTCAGCCGATGCCGGCATGCTTCCACTGATGGCCAACTCATCGGCGGCATTTGTGATGATGCATATGCAGGGCACCCCGGAAACCATGCAGCAAAATCCACATTATGAAAATGTTGTAGAAGATATCGCTCACTTTTTTGCCACACAGCTTTGCCATCTACACTCATCTGGAAAGAAAAATATTGTACTCGATCCTGGCTTTGGATTTGGCAAAAACCTCAGCCACAATTATACCCTGCTTAATCACCTGGATTATTTCAGGGAAATGTTTGATTTTCCATTATTGGCGGGCGTTTCCCGAAAATCTATGATTTACAGACCTTTAGGAATCACCTCTGCCGAAGCCCTGAACGGTACCACCGTGGCCAATACCATTGCCTTGCTTCGCGGTGCCAATATTTTAAGGGTACACGATGTAAAACCTGCCATGGAAGCCGTTAAACTTGTTAAGCTGATGCAGCAGAGCATTTAATTTTCTAAATTTGCAAAAAAGCCGTCTATGCCTGAATTACTCTCTTTGCTGTTCATAAATATTCGTTTGCTCGATATTATTGACATCCTGCTGGTTGCCCTCATGCTTTATGAATTGTACAATTTGTTGAAGGGCACTGCTGCCATTAATATTCTCATTGGTATAATCGCTATATTTCTGATATGGAGGGTGGTGAGAATATTGGAAATGGAGTTGTTGTCTGAAATTCTTGGCGCCTTTATCAGTGTGGGGTTTATTGCATTAATAGTCGTGTTTCAGCCTGAAATCAGGAAGTTTTTGCTTTTGTTGGGTACCCCATCGTTTATACGGAAAAAGAATCGGCGGTTTTTCTTCTGGCGCATGCGCCCGGGTGATGAAGAGCAGCTTGATATAGATCCCATAGTACAGGCCTGCCACAAGATGGCCAACCTTAAGGTAGGAGCCCTTATTGTGATTGGGAAAATTCATGAACTTGAAGAATTTGAGCAAACGGGGGAAGTACTCGATGCCATTATTTCGGAACAGCTTATTGAGAATATCTTTTTTAAGAATTCACCGCTACATGATGGAGCTATGATTATTTTGAACAATAGAATTAAAGCAGCCAGTTGCATACTTCCGGTGTCGAAAAACGATAAACTACCTGCCCATATCGGATTGCGGCACCGCTCTGCTGTCGGCGTTACCGAAAAAACGGATGCCGTAGCCATTGTCGTTTCTGAACAAACAGGCAAAATTTCGTGGTGCAAGGAAGGAAAACTTATGCACAACATTCAGCCTTCACAGCTTAAATCAATGCTTGAGGAAGAGTTTAATGTTGAAAACTAAGGGAGATTATTTTCCGGCTTCAGCCGCTTTTCGTTCAAATTCCCTCACCATTTCATCCGGCGACTTGCCCAGGTTGGCAATGGCTGCTTCTGCATCGTCGGTCAATTCGTGCTCAGGAAACATTTTAATAAAATCCTGATAGCATTTTAATGCCTGGGCATAGTTGCTGAGGAAATTCTCATATACAAAACCTTTCAGAAAAATGACTTCGGGCATGCGATTGCTTTTGGAGTATTCATTAATCATCCTGTCGCTGAGGGCAATGGCTTTTTCACCCTCATTCATGGACATGCTAAGGGTGATGGCTTTATAAAGGTAGTTCGGCGCCAGTGAATCAGCAGGATGTTCATTCACGTAGTTTTCATACTCCTGAAGTAATTCAGTAAGTTTTGCCTGTTCAGGATGGGCGTCCGAAGCATCGATTTGTTTTTCCAGTCTGGTGAGACGCTCGACATCCTTATCCGATCCAGAGGTGCATGAAATAAGAGCAGCAATGGCCATCACCATTAGCAGGGCAATTGATTTGTAGTTCATAACAAGTGGTGAAATAAGATTAAAAAGTGGCTTTTTTGCGTATCGCCGGGAAAAGCATTTTATAGCTGGTATCTACCAAACCCTTTGCAATTTCGCTCAATTTACGTTTGAGCATAATTTTTCGCAGCGAACTGATGCGGTCAACGAAAAGGATGCCATCCAGGTGGTCGTATTCATGCTGAATAACCCGGGCGAATACACCGTTGATCTTTTCATCATGGAAATTAAAATGTTCATCGTAATACTGCAACCTTAAATCCGTTTTGCGAATCACATCTTCCCGGATTTCCGGTATACTGAGACAACCTTCGTTAAAGGACCATTCTTCGCCCTCCTGCTCAACAATGTGGGCATTGATGAATACCTTTTTAAGATTGGTTTCGCCGGGAAAGTCTTCTGCGTAAGGGGTGGCATCTATCACAAACAAACGTATATCTTTATTTACCTGTGGCGCAGCCAGGCCAACTCCGTTGGCAGCGTACATAGTTTCGAACATATCGTCGATAAGCTGTTGCAATCCGGGATAGTCTTTATCTATTTCAACGCAAACTTTGCGAAGGGTAGGGTGACCGTATGAGACAATGGGCAATATCATGCGAAATAATTTTCAGGTTGTATTTAAATTCGGTGCAAAATTACAAAAATCATTTGAATCGGCCCATATCTCTCATTTCAAGGTATGACTGTAAAATGATGGCGGCGCTTACGGCATCGACCAGGGCTTTGTTCTGGCGTTCAGATTTTTTCTTACCCGATTGAAGAATGGCCTGCTGGGCCATACGTGAAGTAAAACGTTCATCTACACGTACAATCTTCATTTCAGGAAAAGTTTTGCTAAACAGGCGAATAAACGGCTCAATATACTGAACTGACTCTGAGGGCATATTGTTCATTTGTCGGGGCTCACCTATCACAATCAGGTCAACCTCTTCCTGCATAAAATAGTTTTTCAGGAAGGGGATGATTTGGGCAGCACTTATGGTGGTCAATGGAGAGCCAATCATCTGTCCGGGATCAGTAACTGCCAATCCAACCCTTTTTCTGCCATAATCAATGGCCAAAACTCTGCCCATATTGTTATTGTTTAAAGCACAAAGTTAGCAATAAACTCCGGGCGTTGAAAAAACCAGTAATTTTGGCCTCTAAACCTACCTAATTATGACTGACCTTCAGCATTTGATAACATCGGCCTGGGACGACCGCTCGCTGGTGACCCGTTCTGAAGTGGACGATGCCATCAAACAGGTTATTTCCTTGCTCGACAAGGGTGAATTGCGCGTGGCTGTGCATGTGGGCGATGAATGGAAAGTGAATGAATGGGTAAAAAAAGCGGTTATCCTCTATTTTATCATTTCAGGAATGGAAACCACAGAAGCGGGGCCGCTCGAATTCAACGATAAAATACCCTTAAAACATGACTTTTCCCGACTGGGCATACGGGTAGTTCCTCCTGCAGTGGCACGTTACGGCTCCTTTCTGGCCCCCGGTGTAGTGCTTATGCCTTCGTATGTGAACATCGGTGCCTATGTTGACAGTTTTACGATGATAGATACCTGGGCTACGGTTGGTTCATGCGCTCAGATTGGCAAAAGTGTTCACCTGTCGGGAGGAGTAGGCATAGGCGGTGTGCTGGAGCCCGTTCAGGCTGCGCCGGTAATTATTGAAGATGATTGTTTTATCGGATCCAGATGCATAGTGGTGGAAGGCGTAAGGATAGGACGCGGTGCGGTGCTGGGTGCCAATGTGGTTATTACCCGTTCCACCCGCATTATTGATGTTTCCGGCTCTTCGGCCCGTGAGATGAAAGGTTATATCCCGCCGCGCTCGGTAGTTATTCCCGGAACCTATCCCAAAGCATTTCCTGCCGGTGAATATCAGGTTTCCTGCGCGCTTATCATAGGACAGCGTAAGGAGTCCACCGATTTGAAAACTTCACTCAACGATGCCTTGCGCGATTATAATATTCAAGTATAAAGCTTCGTTTTAGCATGGTGAAAGGTAAAACATTATCCCGTATTCTGGTAATACAAACGGCCTCGCTTGGTGATGTGATCTTGTCCACTGCCCTGGCTGAAACTTTGCATGAAGCCTTCCCTAAAGCCCAAATTGACTTTCTGATAAAAAAGGGGTATGAACGTCTTTTCCAGGAACATCCGTTTGTAAATCAGATATATACCTGGGATAAAAGCACCCGGAAGTATTTAAAATTATGGCGTCTGGCCATTCAGGTTCGCCGGAACCGCTATGATGCGGTAATAGATGTACAGCGGTTTGCCTCCTCAGGGTTTATCACTGTATTCTCAGGGGCTACCTTCAGCGCAGGATTTCGTAAAAATCCATTTTCAGTATTTTTTAAGCATCGCGTGGAGCATGTCATCTCGGCCCAGGCCAAAGGCATACACGAAATAGACAGGAATCATGCTTTAATTCAGCCGCTAACCAGTCTCAAGACCAGGAAGCCCGGAATTTATCCCACGCCTGCTGATCGCCAGAGGGTTGAAACTCATCAAAAAGAAGCATATATCACCCTTTCACCGGCTTCTTTGTGGTTTACCAAACAGTATCCGGCAGAAAAGTGGGTAGACTTTCTGGATAATATTCCCATTGATTTGAATGTTTTTTTGCTTGGTTCAAAGGCCGACATTGAGCTTTGTGAACAAATCAGCAGGCAAACCCATCATAGAAACATTACAATTCTGGCGGGGGCACTCACTTTTTTACAAAGTGCTGCCCTGATGCAGACTGCGCTGATGAATTATGTAAATGATTCAGCACCTCAGCATCTGGCTTCGGCAGTGAATGCACCGGTTACTGTTATATTTTGCAGCACTGTGCCTGAATTTGGATTCGGACCTTTGTCAGACAATGCTCACATTGTGCAAACCGCCCTGGCGCTCGAATGTCGCCCGTGTGGATTACATGGATATCAGGCCTGTCCACTCGGTCATTTTGCCTGTGCCCATTCCATAGAAACCAGTCAATTGCTTGATACATTGCCACCATGGACAGGTCAATAATCGAGGAAGTTAAAAAGACTTCGAAAGTCCTGCGTTCCGGAGGGATTATTCTCTATCCCACGGATACGGTATGGGGATTGGGTTGCGATGCCCTCAATGCCAGGGCTATAGATCGAATTTATAACATCAAGAAACGTAAAACCGAGAAAAGCCTGATCATCCTGCTTGATGATTTCAATAAAATTTCAAATTACGTCACCTTTGTGCCTGAAATTTTGGCGGATCTGATTGAAAATATGGACCGTCCGGTAACTGTTATTTATGACAAAGCTAAAAATCTGCCTAAAAATTTACTGGCAGACGATGGAACCATTGCTATAAGAGTGGTAAAGGATGAGTTTTGCCAGACATTGATCAAGCAGTTGGGTCGCCCGCTTATTTCTACTTCGGCAAATATTTCGGGAGAACCGGCACCCTTGGTTTTTAGCAATATTTCCAGCAAAATCCGCGAACAGGTTGATTACAGCGTGGAGCTGTTTCGCGATCGGTTTAAACAGTCTAAAACGTCAACCATTATCCGCCTTTATGGCGATGGTAGTTATCAGGTGATAAGAGAATAATTACCTGCCCGCCAGGGGAAGATGTATGATTTCGGGAATAAAAATACTTACGTCGCCTCCATTTTTATGTATATCCCTAACTATGGATGAATTGATAGAGGTAAATTCCGGCGTGGTAAGCAAAAAAACGGTTTCAATTTCGGGATAAAGCCGCTTGTTAACCTGTCCCACGGTTCTTTCAAATTCAAAATCGGCCGATGTGCGTAAACCCCTCAGAATGTGTGTGGCCTGAACCTGCCGGCAAAAATCAACGGTCAGGCCGACATAGTGCATCACCTTTATTGTAGGGTAATGCTGGAAAACCTGTTTGATCCAAGCCAGGCGCTCATCCAGTTCAAAGTAGCTTTTCTTCTCAATATTGAGCCCAACGGCAACAATGAGTTCATCAAAAAGAGGTAGCGCCCTGAGGATGATATTTTCATGACCACGGGTAATGGGGTCGAAGGATCCGGGGAATACAGCACGTTTGATCATGATCGCTATGTTTTTGCAAAGGTAGCAACAATTTTACTTTTCCGTTGCCTGTTTAATTGCCGGGTGTTCGTTTCAGGATGTCTGTGATGATTGATCTTAAAGACACATAAATTTTGGGCATAATATTTTCTACCGCTGTTCTTCTGAGCCAGACCGCTTGTTCAATATTTTCATTCAGTTGAGGCTTCAGGGTTTCATTACCCTCATAAAACATGGAATACCAATAGGTACGTTTAAGCACCTTGTGGTTTTTGAATAAATAGGTGTGATAAGTCTCCGGAAGTGCATCTGTAATGTGTTGGCCACTGATGCCTGTTTCCTCGGTAACTTCACGAAGTGCTGCCTGGGCAGGGGTTTCATTTTTTTCGATTTTGCCTTTAGGAAGATCCCAGTGCCCAAAACGATAGATGAACAGCCATTCATTCTTACTGTTTCTCACCAATCCGCCGGCTGCTTCCAGATTCAGGAAAAGAGCCTTAAAGTCATCGAACAACGCAGCCACATTTCCGTTATAATAGAGCACCAGCCCCGGATGTCCGGGCTGGGATGCGAATTGTTGGTAAGTTGACTCCAATGAGTGTGGCGAATCCACCTCGTAAGCTTCAAGATGCCCATAACCAATAGCATTGGCAGGTTTGTCCACAATAATTAGTGGATTGTCGTTGACGAAAATTTTGTACATTTGCTCCATGAATAAAAGAGAAACCCTGGCTCAGGATACCGCAGAATTCCTCCTGCAAATAAAAGCAATAAAACTGGATGCAGCCCATCCTTTTACCTGGACATCCGGCATTATTTCACCGATTTATTGTGATAACCGTAAAATATTGTCATACCCAAAGGTACGAACTTTTGTAAGACAAGAGTTTGCCAAACTCATTACCGAGGAGTTTGGAGCCATTGATGTGATAGCCGGTGTTGCTACCGGGGCAATAGCTCACGGCGCTCTGGTTGCGCAGGATTTGGGTTTGCCATTTGTTTATGTTCGTTCTTCTAAAAAGGAGCATGGCCTCACCAATCAGATTGAAGGTGTCGTTGAATCCGGACAATCGGTAGTGGTGGTCGAAGACCTGGTTTCTACCGGCAAAAGTAGTCTGGCTGCCGTTAAAGCCCTGCGAGATATTGGGTGCAATGTTAAAGGCATGGTTGCCATTTTTACTTATAACCTCGAAACGGCCAACGAAAAATTTAAAAAAGAGAACTGTCTTCTTTTTACCCTTACCAATTATAATGCACTCATTAATTATGCCCACGATAAAAACTTTATCAAGGAGTCAGACCTGAATTCACTTATTCAGTGGCGCGAAAATCCTGAAATGTGGGGCAAATAATCCTGAAACTATGACCACTTTTACCAGTGAACAAACTACCATAAACCGGAGCGCTGAATATGTCTTCCGTTTTTTGAGCGACTTTAATAATTTTGGTAAACTGCTCCCACCCCAGGTTACGGATTGGAAATGTGATTCCGAAAGCTGCAGTTTTAACATTCAAAACATGGCTAAGCTGGAATTGCGTTATGATGTTAAACAGCCCAATTCACATATTAAAATGGTATCTGAAGGCAAGTCTTCTTTCACCTTTGACCTGCAATGTTATATTGCCGATACCAGCGATCAGACCTGCGAGGTGCAACTGGAACTCAATGCCAAGCTTAATCCCATGATTAAAATGGTGGCTTCCAGGCCGCTGGCTAACTTTATTAATATACTTGCCGTAAAGTTAAAAGAAACGTGTGAAGAACAGATTGCCTGAAAAGTGATCAGCTTTCATTTTCTGCCTGATGGCTTACCTTCACAGGGAGTAGATATCCTTAATTACCGCTCAAATACCACCTCTTTTAATCCACAGGTAAACTTTCGACCATCTTCAGCCGTGAGCTTCAGCATACCATACTTGCCAATGCCGGTAATGGTGGCGCGTAGCCTTTCATCCTGTATGGAATAGTCGGATGTTTGATTTAGCAGATACAGCCGACCCAGATAATCCTGATCAAGTTTCGCAAAATCCCCCTTTCTTATGGAATCATATCCCTGTTCGAACGCGGTGTGCCACATTGTCAGCAAATCATCCAGGTTATATTCCCGTCCGGTAATCATAGCGAGTGACACTGCAATGGGGGCGTTTGCAGTAAAGACGGTCTGATTTACATTCAGCCCTATGCCGGCGATGGTCTGACTTATGGCATTATTGCAAATATTGTTCTTAATCAGCATGCCGGCCACTTTACGGTTTCCCAGATAAATATCATTGGGCCATTTTATCATTGCCCTTTCTGGCAGCTCAAGTGAATCAAGCAGTTGGCATAGTGACAGCGAGGTCAACTGTGTAAGCATGAACTGCTGCTCAGCCAGGATAAAATCAGGATACAGCACCACGGAAAAAGTGAGGTTACGGCCTGCTTCACTCTCCCAGTGGTTGTTTCCCTGCCCCTTCCCATGGGTCTGATGTCGGGCAACTACCATACTGCCTTCCGGTAACTGCTTTTCCATCAGTATTTCTTCCAGGTAATCATTGGTTGAATGAATTTCATTAAGCCTGATGATTTGAGGGTGCATAAATGTCATGATAATGAGTTGTTTTTATTTGATTGTCAGGTGTTGACCGCTGCGGTATAATTGTTGATGATACCACCATTCCATTATTAAAATAATGAGATTAGGTATTGCCGGAGCAATGCATTTTTAAGCACTATTATTGATTAACTTTGCAAAAATAATTACATTAAAGCTTATGGCGGAAAAAAAAGCCAAAACAACAGCCCTTTCGCTTGCCAATCTGGCCATCGAAGGGATATTTGATAAAAAAGGTGAAGACGTGGTACGCATTGATTTCAGGAAAATGAAAAATGCGGTAGCCGATTTTTTTGTTATTTGCCACGGAAACTCACCTGCACAAGTTGAAGCTATTGCTGATTCTGTGGAAATGACTGTGAAAAAGAATACGGGTCAGCATGTGTGGAAAAAGGAAGGTTTTGAGAATGCTGAATGGGTCTTGCTTGATTTTGTGGATGTTGTCGTTCATATTTTTCAGGCAGAAACACGCAAATACTATCGCCTGGAAGAGCTTTGGGCTGATGCAGAGCTGAAAGCCATTGCTTCCCCTACACCGACTGATAATAATCCCAAGAAAAACTCAAAGGCCAAGGCCTGAATCATTATGAAGGAAGAAGAAAAAAAGAACCCTGATCCGATAAACGGTAACGGGAATAAAAGCAAAAGCGGTAAACCGAAATTTAGTTTTTACTGGATTTATGCCATACTGCTTGTAGTGATTATTGGCATGCAGTTGATGAACTGGAAATCTGCCGTTAAGAATATTGGCGGGGGAGAGTTCAAGGCGCTGATTGAAAATAAGGAGGTAGAAAAACTTGTTGTCGTTAATAAGGAATTTGCCGAAATTTACCTTACTAAGGAAGCACTACAAAAAATTGAACATAAGGATGTGCGACCCACAGATGGACTTGGAGCTTCCGATGGGGCTCAGTACATTTACAATATTGGATCTATCGAAAGCTTTGAAACTGAACTTAAAAACCTTCAGGAGGGTTTTGAGAAACCTGTTTATCCTGATTTCCAGACACGCCATAATGTCTGGGGGGATGCCCTTTCATGGATATTCCCCGTGCTGTTGCTTGTCGGTGCCTGGTTCTTTATCATGCGTATGATGAGTCGTGGTGGAGCAGGCGGAGGCGGTCAGATATTTAATATAGGGAAATCTAAAGCTCAGTTGTTTGACAAGGATACCCATGTGAATATTAATTTTAATGATGTTGCCGGCCTCGAAGAAGCAAAGGTTGAAATCATGGAAATTGTTGATTTCCTTAAGAACCCTAAAAAATACACTACGCTCGGAGGTAAAATACCCAAAGGCGCTTTATTGGTTGGCCCTCCCGGTACCGGTAAAACTTTACTGGCCAAAGCCGTAGCCGGAGAAGCCAAAGTGCCCTTCTTTTCTCTGTCGGGTTCCGATTTTGTGGAGATGTTTGTAGGGGTGGGTGCATCCCGTGTTCGCGACCTGTTTAAACAGGCCAAAGAAAAATCACCCTGTATTATTTTTATCGATGAAATTGATGCCATTGGACGGGCCAGAGGTAAAAATCAGTTTACCGGAGCCAATGATGAGCGGGAAAATACGCTGAATCAATTACTTACCGAGATGGATGGCTTTGCCACCAATGCAGGTGTTATTATTCTGGCCGCAACCAACCGTGCCGATGTACTGGACCGTGCTTTGCTGCGAGCCGGACGTTTCGACCGGCAAATACATGTTGAACTTCCTGATTTGGAAGAACGCAAAGCCATTTTTAAAGTTCACATGAAACCGCTGAAACTTAATGATTCAGTGGATGTTAATTTCCTGTCAAAGCAAACACCCGGCTTTTCAGGTGCTGACATCGCCAATGTTTGTAACGAATCTGCACTTATAGCCGCCCGACGCAATAAATCTGAAATAGGTAAACAGGATTTTATGGATGCCATCGATCGCATTGTCGGTGGATTGGAAAAACGCAATAAAATTATCTCTCCTCAGGAGAAAAAAGTAATTGCATTTCACGAATCTGGTCATGCTGCAGTAAGTTGGTTATTAGAACATGCGCACCCTTTGGTAAAGGTTACCATTGTTCCCCGTGGCAAAGCCCTGGGTGCAGCCTGGTATCTGCCTGAGGAAAGACAGATTACCACCTATGAGCAGATGCTGGATGAACTTACTGCTACCCTGGGTGGGCGTGCTGCCGAGGAAGTGGTGTTTGGCAAAATTTCTACCGGAGCCCTTAACGATCTCGAAAAAGTTACGAAGCAGGCCTTTGCTATGGTTGCCTATTTCGGTTTAAACAAGACCATTGGCAATGTGAGCTATTACGATTCTTCCGGACAGTCGGAGTATTCCTTTAATAAGCCCTTTAGTGAAGCAACGGCCCAGACCATAGACGCTGAAATTAGTAAAATGATTGAGGAAGCTTATGAGCGGGCCAAGGATATTCTTATGGCCAATCGCGACAAGCTGGATCAACTGGCTGCAATTTTGTTGAAAAAAGAGGTAATTTTCAGGGAAGACCTGGAGCATATATTTGGTAAACGTCCTTTTGAGAGTGAGTCTGCGCTTGAAGGACCTGAGCAGCAAATGCCACCCATAGCGCTGGCGCCTGATATTGCCATCGAATCTAACGGTCTTCCCGACAAGGAAAATCCGGCCGAAAAAAGTATGCCGCCTTCAACAACACCAGAACCGCATGACAGCCCCAAATCAGAAGGGTAAATTGCCCGATCACCTTAAAGAAAGTACCACCCGTGAAAAGGTGATGAAGAACATCAGACATGCGCTGATTGAGCCGGCCGATAATCCTTTTGATGGAGTAAATTTCAGCCAGCCGGTATTTCAGCCATTGGCTGATTCCCCCGATGTGAACTTTGCAGCGGAATTTACCCGCTCAGGAGGTAAGTTTGTTTTTTGTGAGTCTCCGGAAGATATGGTGATTAAACTAAAACAACTTTTCGTGGAACGTCAATGGAATGAAGCCTGGTGTAACGATGGTTCCCTTACATCCATGCTTCGTCATGCGGACATACACACCAGGGATGCCACGGAAGATATTGAAAATATGAAAGTGGCCGTTACCGGTTGCGAAGCCCTGGTGTCCCGAACGGGTAGCATTATGGTTTCATCCAGACAGCGATCAGGTCGTCGTATGCACATCTATCCCGAAAGACATATCGTAGTTGCTTTTACTTCACAGGTAACTACTCATTTGAATCAGGCCATCGAAAAAGTGCGACAAAAATACAACGGACGCCTGCCTTCTTCTGTTTCGCTCATTACCGGCCCAAGCCGTACTGCTGATATTGAAAAAACACTGGTAACCGGTATGCACGGGCCGGTGGAATTGTTTGTTTTTATGGCGGATGACGCTGATTAATACTATTTTAAATGGAAGGATGGGTTAAAATCTTTGCGTCAGGTCACCTGCATGAATGTGAACTGGTTAAAGGTATGCTGGCCGATAATAATATCACAGCCATCGTTGTAAATAAGCAGGATTCTGTATATCTTTTCGGCGAAATTGAGCTTTACGTATCCGTAGAGGATGCCTTCGAAGCCAACCATTTAATTAATTTACTGCATGGTGAATAATTTTGTAAAGCGAACCATTACCGGGACCATTTTTGTAATCATCATAGTGGGGGCAGTACTGTGGAATCCCTGGATTTTTGCTCTCCTTTTTTTGCTGATCAGTCTGGGTGGATTGTTTGAATACCTTCGCATGACACGTGCAGCGGGCCTGGAGGCTCAGCGGAGTTTACTCTTATTCGTTGGCGTCGCAGTGTACGGATTAATTGCCATGGTATTAAATGGTTATCTTGAGCCTGTATATTTGCTGAGCGGATTGTTAATTCTGCCCCTATTTCTTGCTGTGGAATTATTTAGAAATAAGGAAAAGCCTTTTTTAAATGTGGCAACTTCATTGATTGGCCTGACCTGGATTGTGGTGCCTCTGGCCCTGTTAAATGGCTTTTTTTTAAAGGAAACCGAACCAGGATGGATGCACAGTGGTGCCTTGCTTGGCTTTTTTCTTATCCTGTGGATTTACGATTCGGGTGCCTATATTTTTGGTTCCATGCTTGGCAGACATCGCATGCTTGTACGCATCAGTCCCAAAAAGTCCTGGGAAGGATTTATTGGTGGCACCCTTGCCGGATGGCTGACAGCATTTTTGATATCCGCTTCATTTCGTGAGTTTACCCTGGTACAATGGTTGCTTATTGGCTCAGTAATTATTATCTTTGGCACTATGGGCGACCTGGTTGAATCCATGCTTAAGCGCAGTACGGGAGTTAAGGACTCCGGTACTTTGTTACCCGGACATGGCGGTATTCTCGATCGCTTTGACGCTGTTTTCCTGGCAGCACCCGCCGTATTTTTAATTTTGCAGTTTTTGCGGTAATATTGCAACTGCAAAACACGTTAATTAATAATCCATTCTGCTATGCGCATACATAAGGAAGGATACCTCATTATTCTAATTGCATTTATCACGTTGGGCGTACTTTCACCCCTGGCTGGCTCTATCAGCATGCCATTGTGGATACATGTGGTCATCTGGACGGTACTACTGCTGACGTTTATATGGATAGTCCGCTTTTTTCGTTCTCCTCAGCGTATGGTTGTGACTGATGAAGCCCTTGTTTTATCTCCCGCTGATGGAAGAATTGTGGCTATTGAAGAGGTTATTGAAACGGAATACTTTGGGGATTCCAGGATTCAGGTATCTGTATTTATGTCACCCAACAATGTGCATATCAACTGGAGCCCTGTTTCAGGAATCGTCAAATATACCAAATACCACGCCGGCCGCTATCTGGTGGCCTGGCATCCCAAATCATCTACGCAGAATGAGCGGGCGAGCGTTGTTGTGGAGCGGACAGATGGTGTTGCGCTACTCGTTCGTCAGATAGCGGGTGCTATGGCACGCCGGGTTGTAACCTATGCCCGTGAGGGAAACACTATCCGGCAGGGGGATGAAATCGGTTTTATTAAATTTGGTTCCCGCGTGGATGTTTTCCTGCCCCTCAACAGTGATATTAAAGTTGAATTGAAAGATAAGGTAAGGGGTAATGTTACGGTACTGGCTGTATTAAAAAATGCCGACCCTCTGAAAGCCTGATATTCCACGTTTAAAATCAGATAAAAGATAGGGTTCCTGATTAAAGTGCTTTTCGCGGGTTAGCCCTTTTGGTCTGAGACAGTTTCAGCAGCGGGGGAAGTGCTTTTGGAAAGATAAAATAGTAAAAATCTTGAATAGGTTGTCTTGTTGATTGGGATGGCCTTTCTTTGTTTGTATTAAACGATATTTTCTTAGTGATGAATTATTTAAAGGTTTTAAAATGAAAATCTTTATATATTCGTTGTCGGAATAATTGTTAACGGTGACTGTTTCTTTGATTCTTTGGGCTGTATGTTGCACCTCTTGATGCAGATAGATATAAATGCAACCCTTTATCGTCCGGTGGAAGACCCTGAAACAATGGTGTTTTGTGTCAGGCGGGCAGTTCCCTGTGTAAAGGCAGGACAGGTGGCATTAAACTGAAATTTTGTGCCCGGAAACCTGGCTGTAAAGCAAAAACTTCTATTTTCAATGCAATGAGAAAGAATAGAATATATTGGATGTTAACCCTTACTGTATTTGTAAGTTTGTTAATTCCAACTTTAGTACAAGAGGGAATGTTTTTAGATGGCATTACCTATGCTGCTATTTCGAAAAATATGGCAAATGGTTATGGCAGCTTTTTTAATCCACATTATACTAAAATTTTATACTCAAATTTTCATGAGCACCCACCGTTGGTCTTTATCTTACAGTCCGGGTTTTTTAAGCTATTCGGAAATGCATTTTATACAGAAAGAATTTTCAGCTTGCTCATTGCAATACTGACCGTAATAGGAATAACCCAATGCTGGCGGCTGTTTAATGATAAAAATGAATTCAAAGAATATGACTGGTTACCCGTTCTACTTTGGCTGTCAATACCCTTAGTTTCCTGGTCATATAAAAATAATCTGCTTGAAAATACGATGGGGGTATTCACCATTTTTGCTGTTTTCTTTATTTTAAAATCATTCATTGAAAAAAGGATTATATACTTGTTTGTGGGAGGTGTTTTAATAGTATTGGCATTCCTTTCTAAAGGTCCGGTTGGTTTATTTCCCATTCTTGTACCATTATTGTATGCTATTGTTTATAAGTCAAATAAAAATGCTTTGAAATATTCTGCATATTTGATTTTATTTACTATTTCTATTTCATACATTTTTTCTATTGCGTTTCCTGAATTAAAGCAGAACATAGTCCTGTATTTTGAACAGCAGCTCATCCCGGCTTTAAGCAATAAGAGAGAGATAACTACCAATAACCGGTTTACCATTATACTGAATCTTATCCTGGAACTTTCTCTGCCAATAGCCCTGCTTGTTTATTTCACTATCAGGGAGTGGATAAAAACCAGAAAACCCGATTTTTTAAAGGATAAAAAGGCATTAATTTTCCTTCTGATAGCCATAACCGCTTCCATCCCTTTGATAATTTCCCTTAAACAACGGAAATTTTATTTAATTCCTTCCATCCCATTTTATGTTCTGACAATAAGTATTTTGGTCGTTCCGTTTGTAAAAAGATTTATAGATGCACCATCAAACTCAACTTTAAGATGGATAAAAAGAGCATCATTATTGTCCTTAGCGATGGTGTTACTGTTTTCGGCTTTTCAATTTGGAAAATTTTCCAGAGATAAGGAGAAACTGACAGATGTTTACGCTATTTCAACCATTATACCTGAGGGAACGGTAATAAGTACTACAAGAGATCTTTGGTCGGATTGGAGTTTGGTTGCTTATATGTGCAGGATTGGATATTTGAGTTTAGATTGCGATAACGAACATGATTACTATCTTTTGGAAAGAAACAGCAATATGGATAAGCATGTGCTTGAAAATTATGAAATAGTAAATATGAATTTAACAAGATACGAAATGCTCAGGAGAAAGGTACAAAAATGATGAAATAGCTCGAATCGGCTAAGGTGAATAAAGACTACTTATTGCATTTTTTTTTAATTTCTAATGGATAAATAAAAATCTCAAAGGAAAGAGGCATATTTAAAATTTCACCCATGTGCCTTGAATATGGAAGATGAAAAAAAGGGGTAGAATAATTTTTATAAGACCGATATATTCGAAATACATAGCATATTCAGTCATCACAGAAAATCACGGAACTATTAATGAGTAGTTTTATTAGTTGCTGCTTGTACGCTTGGCTATAACTAACACATAATCAGTGTATAGCGGAGGCTATTTATTTCACACTACTTCCAGAGTACGTATTGACAATGCGATAGCAGATAATTGTTTATTGATATAAAATATCATCAGAACCTACGGGACAGCCGTAGAGGCTGTTAATAAAGCTGTTGATAAATATTCAATGGACCTTTGTTTAGATTAACAAATATATATTACTTTTATCACGGCATTAAAGATACGCTTTATGAATATAATTGATTTCTTTCTTTCACCAGGGTCAATAGCTCAAAAGCAATATGAAGCACTTAGAA
>Ga0265295_1001030_pt1 | contig 51739 bp, 44 predicted proteins | sample Munlansysbiofilm_FD_192503 | JGI IMG/M metagenome (GOLD analysis project Ga0265295, IMG submission 192503) | Leachate microbial communities from a municipal landfill in Southern Ontario, Canada - Methane capture system biofilm | ecosystem: Engineered > Solid waste > Landfill > Unclassified ... | reverse complement strand
GGAAATACCGATGGATACTGAGCCTAGCGCTAGTAGCTATATTAATCCAGGATCGACAGTATAGGTTATAATATCAAGTAGTTATGGGTGAACCAGCAAGAAAAATTCGTGAAGATATAGAGCCCGAAATAAGGCCGAACTTACGAGTTATTGATGGTGGTGGCGAATCTACGCCCAGCCGGGCTAATTTAAAAGCCTTGGAGTCCAGCCCAGAAAAAACTGATGACAAATCATCGATCAAGGATCGCGAAGAGTCCGGCTCTAATGTAGTTCAAGGCCCCTGGGGTAACAAAGTCACCGGTAAACAAGTCAGCCCAACAAAGGGCAAGTTTAATCTTGCTGGATTAAAGAAAAAGGGGCCACTAACCGCAATTATCTTAACTTTGGTCGGCGGTGGAATCGGAATCGGCGGATTACTATCACCTAGTTTGCTTTTGGTCAATTTAAAAGAGGTCATGACCGACAAGTTCAATACTCAACTTACAAGTATGGATATACGAACAAACAAGATGATTGAATCAAAAGCTATTAGTAATTTTGGGGTCTGTGGCTCAATCATTACAATAGGCTGCAAATACTCTAGTATGTCCGATAAATTAATTGAAAGGTTAAAAAAGGAGGGTGTAGATGTTGATGTTGATGGTACTAAAAATATACTAGGCAGAAATAAAGTTACGAAAATTCATTTTGATGACGAAGATATATTACCTAAAGAATTTGCCACAAAATTAGCGACGACACCAAAACTCAGAACATCTATGAAAAGAGCATATAATCCACTGTTTGCTAGTTTTTCAGATAAAATTTGGAATAAAACATTATTTGAATTTAAAATCTCCGAAGAAGGTATCAGTTTTAAAAAAGATTCAACGGATGAGGAGAAGCTTAAAGAAATACAGGACAGTACAAAAAATTCAGCTGACATAAACGAGGGCACACGGCCGGTGCGAGAGGATTTTGAGTCTGACGAGGCGTTTGATGAGGCTACTAAGAGATTTGACGATAATGTAGATATATCTGCAAAAAATGTAAATGAAATTGTCGACGGAGCAACTGAAGTTACAGAGAGCGGCATAAAGGCTGCTAGTAAAACCACGACAACCGCTATTAAGGCCGCGACAGGTGTAGTTAATATTTTAGATTATCCCGACACAGCATGTCAGATATATGGTGCAGCAAGAGCAGTTGGCATTGCCGCAAAGACTGTTAGATTAGCTCAGTTAGCGGCATTTGCCATGCTGTTTCTGAAGGCCGCAGACCAAATTAAGGCTGGCGATGCCAATCCCGAGGATATATCCTATTTAGGAAAAATTCTAACAACAGAGTCAATAGTTAAGGACGACTCTACCGGCGAAGTTATATCAAAAAAATCAGCAACAGATTCTTTTGGATATAAGTATGCAGCATACGGCGATTTAGGTGAAATGCCCGACAGTGCCATGCAATTTATGGCTGGTGCGGGGTTTACAGGAACATTAATAGGCATAACTTCCCGAATAGACGAAGCCCTTGGAGGATCACCAAAGGTTACTTGTAAAATTATCAATAATTTCTTTGTACAGGCCGGTGGAATAGCAGTCGGCATCGCTGGTGCTTTTTTTAGCGGTGGCGTAACTGTGACACTAGGCGCAGCAGCAAAAGTTGCGGCCGGAATAGCATTCAGCGTAGCCCTGGCGTATCTACCGACTTTACTAAAGGATATTGTTGCGGGTGTACTGGTTGATAAAAACACAGTTGGTGAATTGGCTGGTGATGCAATAACTTCTGGCACCGCTGGGTTATTAGGGGCCGCAGCATTTAATGGTGGCAATGCTCCCCTCACCGTCGAGCAAGCGGTTGCTTATAATAAATTAACGCAAAAAGTAGCGCAACAATATGCAGAAGAAGATAGATTAACATATAGTCCGCTGGATGCATCAAACAAAAACACTTTTGCTGGAATAGTTCTATCTACATTAACTCCATATTTAGCGAAACTAAATTCAGTATCCTCTATAATGAGCTCTATAGGCCCCTTTATGTTTAATTCAATTGCTTCAATTATACCTACCGCAAAAGCCGCAGACGAAGCAGAGTTTACTATGTGTGAAGATTATGATTATAAAGATATGGGCCTAGCAACTGATCCTTTTTGTAATTTAGTTTATGGAGTACCCACTGATGATTTGCAGAATATTAGTCCACTTGAAGTTTTAAACAAAATGGATGGAGAGTTCGACCAAGAAACCGGTGAGCCTATTGCAGGAAGTGGGTATGAAACCTTTATTAAAGAGTGTATGGAAAGAAAAAACCCACTTGGTGATACAGGTGATGATTTTCAAGGCGATGATGGCAGTTCGTGTTTAATAAACGACTCAAACCCTATGAATAAATATTATTACCTATTCCAAATTGATCAGAGAGTCAATTCAGGTCTCGACGACCCAGAAGAAGCCTACTCGGCAACATCTGGCGGCAGCTCATCTGGCGGCAGTACTGACCCGGGTGACGCCTCTCAACCAGACAACACGGTTGCAAGTAATAAGGGCTGGACCTTCAAAACCAACACTGACTATTCTGGCGTAGCTTGCGCTGATGGTACGACTGATATTGGAGTCTTCACTACAGGCAAACATGATATAACAGTCAGGGTTTGTCAAATGCCCGATGGCTTAACAAAGGTAGCCTCTCTCATCTCGAAGCGCACTTTGAATATGATTAATGCGGCAAAGCAGACCGGTATAACACTTAAGGCAAAGGGTATAAGGTCAAGTTTCAGGACTATTGATGACCAAATGTATTTTAGAGAACAAAATTGCCCAGACCCACTCAACTCGCCGTCAAGCGCTTGTACTCCAGATACGGCCTTGCCGGGCTCTTCTATGCATGAGAGAGGTCTTGCTATTGATTTTGAAAACTCTTCAAAGGGTGGCGCTGTATGGAATTGGCTAGAGAAAAACGGCGCCTCCTATGGTTTCTTTAATTACCCTCCAGAGAACTGGCATTGGTCAATGAGTGGAAATTAATTATGAATAGTAATATGAATAAAAAGATAGTAATTGGCGTTGCCGTAGCCCTGTCATTATTAATTATATTAGTCTTATCGGCTGTATATAATAGCTCTCGAGAAACTGTCAAAAATTCAGAAGATTTTGGCAAACTTACAGACTCTGGATATTATGTACAAAATGGAATAGAAACCCAAGCTGAGGTGGCTAAAAATGCTACAGAAGCGTACTTAAAACAAGATAGGGAAGAATCTATAGATGAGAGGGATGTTAGACTAAGTAAATACTTTTCAAAGGAAAGTGACGTGTATGGACAAAAAGTTGAAGTAGACCAGCTGAGCAAAGTTACGTCTGTTATATCCTGTGAACTACAGGAAAGTGGATGGTGTTTATCTATATTTGCGGACTCAACAACAGATAGTGGTATTAAAGTTACTAGAAAATACTGGGTCACTCTTGAAAAACAGGCTGATAATTCATTTAGGGTTGTACATATAGGAGTTTGGGAATGAAATTAAAAAAGACCGTTCTAATAATTTTCTTAGCGATATCGTACAGTTTATTACCATTAAAAGTTTTTGCCTATGATGTAGATTTTTTTAGTGCTAATGATATTTTATTCTATAATCCCGATGACACGGGTTGTGGAGACACCGCAATAGGCAATTCGTCTAGTAGTGCCGACTTTATGGCTAGAGCTGAAAAAGTAGTAAAGAATTTAACGGGTAAGGGGTTGAGTTTAGCCGCCGCATCTGGTGTAGCCGGAAACCTAAAAACAGAATCGGGTATCGTACCGACGAGAATACAAAATACACCCGCTTCCACGATAGCCCCCGACAACTATATACCTGTAGCTGATGTGGGATTTGGAATAGCGCAGTGGACAAGCGCGGGGCGACAGCAAAATCTTGTAAAATTTTCTCAAGAACAGGGGAGAAAAATTACCGACCTCGATTTACAGCTAGACTTTTTATGGAAAGAAGTAAATAGCAGCTATAAGACAATGTTGGAAAAATTAAACGGAGTAAAGTCAGAGGTTCCTTATAACGGGGTAGACCCAGTCATCGCCTCTACTATCCTGTTTCACGGCTGGACCATAAAAATAACCAGTGATCCGACCGTACAGGCTGTTTTGGGTGGAAAGACTGCGGGTTTTGAGGCATCTGCTGATAGTGCTGATAAAATTATAAATAACAGAGGTGGCGCTGCGACAGAAATTTATAACAAATTTAAAGGTCAAATCCCGGATGGCACTGGTGTTGTTGGTGTCGGCTCAGACAGCGGATCTTCTACTGGTGGCATTAGTAACTGTGGAGGAAATGGTGTTGTTGCAGGCAATATTGTAGAAACCGCACTTGGTTTTGCACTAGACACACCAGCTACTGATGGCATGAACAAAGAGTCTGACGCAAAGCCTGAATATGTTGCGGCTATCAAGCAATATAATCCTGGCGCCAATGTGGCCGATTGTGGAATGTTTGTCGGAACAGTAATGATAGCGAGTGGAGTTGATGCCAGTTATCCAAAATCCAGCACCAGTACGCAACTTAGTTATGTTAAACAACACACCGAAAAATACCAAATAATAGAAAACCCAACCAGGGAAGAGCTACAGCCCGGAGATATATTAATCGTCAACAACGGGTCAGATCACCATACAGAAATATATACCGGAGAAGAAAAATATCCAATAGTAGACGCTTCTCAGGACCAAAGAGTCCCTAGTGTTCGTAAAGAGAGTTCATTAGTCTGGATGCTTGGTAGAACCGGTGTTATAATCGCGAGGGTTATAAAATAATGTCAAAAAAACAAATTATATCTATAGTTTCTTTGTTTATTTTAGTAATCGTTATATGGTCAGTTTATTTATTAATTCCAAAGAGTTATATATTATTTCAAACAGCTCCTGAAGTAGTTTATATAAGAATAAACGAAAAAAAAGAAAGAGTTGTTAATAATGGTGATAAAATATTTTTCAAACCAGGCAATTATAAGATAATTATATATAAAGACGAATTTAACCCTCAATTTGAAGAGTTTACAATTAAAAACGGTGAAACGAAGGAAATTGTTGCAGCTCTAAAACCACTGACTGAAAATGCTAAAAATATATTACTAGGTAATGATAAGTCTATTAAGGTATTAGAAAAATCGACCTCAATTAGAATAGATAGTGAGTCTGAATTTTTAGAAAAAACATATCCTATATTAAAAATTCTGCCAATCGAAACTAGAAATTACACAATACTAACATGCAGCTCAAAAAAATATCCAGATCAATCTAATAAAGTTGCATTGTGTATTGATATAACCAGCGCATCTATAAAAGATTATGTTGAAAAAGAAATTATATCTAAAGGTTATAATTTAAACGATTATGAAGTAATCTGGCGAGATATTTCATTTTAATGTAACTGTTTTTATCTTCTCTTTTAATTTATCTGGTAACTTCGTTGAAGTAATAATCACTTGATGACTCTCTAAAAATAAACCTTTTTGTCTATCATCATCAAGTTCACTAAAGACATCGTCTAGTAAAATAATCGGCTTTTGATCGGTAATTTTCTCTATAATATCAACTTCTAAAAATTTCAACGCCAAAACAATACTTCTAATTTCACCACGCGAAGCAACATCAATAGCGGGGGACTCGTTGAAGCGAAAAATAACATCATGACGGTGTGGTCCAACACTTGTAAAACCAATTATTCTATCTTTCTCTTGGTGTTGGTGTAAATCATTTAATAATTTTTGTTTTATATCGCCAATATGGGTGTGAGAGTAGTGTACTGTAATTGAATCGTTTAATTTTGCGATTTGATTATAAACTTCAGTTATTTGGTTATTTATTTGTTCAATAAAAGCAATTCTCTTTTCAATAAGATAAGCTCCATATTCACTTAATGCAATTTCCCAAACAAACAACTCATCTTTTGTGGCTTGAGACGTTTTTAATATATTATTGCGCTGTTTTAAGGCCCTCTCGTATTTATGAAGTGCGTGAGAGTAGTTCGAGTCGAGTTGGCTTATTAAATTGTCTATAAAGCGTCTCCTACGCGCTGGAGATCCATTTAGAAGTCTTAGGTCTTCGGGTTCAAATAAAACGACAGGGTATTTATTTTTAATCGGCAATCGATAGCTGATTTTCTCATCAATATTAAATTTTTTACGACCAGAGGTTAAATTAGGATTAAAAGTAATGATACGCTTTGAACTCGGGTTTAATTCTAAATTTATCCTCCACCAATCAGATTCGTGTTTTAAAATATCACTATCTCCACCTCTAAAAGAACGACCTCGAAGGGCTAAATATAAAGCTTCTAAAATAGAGGTTTTGCCACTACCATTTTTACCAGTTATTACTGTTACTTTTGGTGAAAAAACAACCTCAAATAATTCGTGTGATCGAATATTATTGATTGATAATTTATTAACCACCGCCATCGTTTAAGCTGTATACGCTAACTTTTTAAAGGCATAATAATATGATAATAATCTGTATCTGGTTTAGTAGATTTCAAAACACAAGGTGCAATCTTGCCACTAAAACCAAATTCAACCTCATCACCATCCACAACATTTAAAGCCTCGCTCAAGTAACGAGAGTTTAAAGTAATTTGTCCATCACCACTAACTTCGGCTGTGGTTTCAGAAGTATTTTCTCCTAATTGAGAAGCTATAGAGTGGATAGATAAAGTCTTTTTATCTTTATTAGCAGTTAAAGTAACACTGCCGCCAGATTCGCGCGCAAATAATCCAGCTACCTTAGTAATTCTAATAAATTCATTTTTATTAATAACAATTGATGTCTCAGTTTTTTCTGGCACTAGTTGTCTGTAATTAGGGAAGTTCCCATCTATTAATCTGCTTATAATCTCAGCTTCATTAATCCTAAATCTAACCTGGGTTTCATCAAATAAAATATCTATCTCTGATGAATCGTCATTAATATTTCTCAAAACTTCTTGAAGTGTTTGGTTAGGAATAATAGCAGCTAATTCACTTTTTGTTTCAACTAATTTCTTCTCTGATAGCCTATATCCATCAGTAGCTGCTAAATATAGTTGTCCTTGATGTGAATTCCAAAAAATACCTGTTAAAACTGGTCGAGTATTATCATTACTGGTTGTAATTATAGTTTGAGAAACAGCCTGTTTAAAATCATCGACTTGAATACTATATTTAATTGAAGATTTTTCATTTATAGTAGGTAACTCTGGGAAATCATCCGCTATATAGCCATTAATAATTGAGTTATAAGTTCCACATTTAATATGTAAATTATCATTAATAACCTTTAATTCAACTGTTTCTTTAGGTAAATTAGATATAAATTCCGTCATAAGTCGAGCTGGGATTGTAATTGCACCCTGTTTTAATACTTTAGCTCCAATGTATTGAGTAGAAGCCATCTCTAAATTTGTAGCTGCAACTAATAACCTAGTATTATCAGTTCGAAGAAGAATATTACTAAGAATAGGTAACTGAGTTTTATTACTAGCAACTCTATTAACAGCTATTAATGCTCGATTTAAATTTTCTTGTGTGACTGTAAGTTCCATATTATTTACCTTTCTTTATATTATATTTAAATTAATAGTATTAATAATAGGTATTGTGGATACTGTGTAAAAACTATTAATTAATAGATTAAAAAACGAAATAATGTCTGTGTATATTATTTTGGAATAAGTTTGTAAAACCGGTTGAATAAATATGTTTTGTACACAATTATTATTCTTTTTAAAAATGTTTAAAATTTTATCAACATTATTTTGCTCACTAAATAAACCATTAATTAACAAGATATTCTCATTTTTTACACACCCACCACATACCATATACCAACTACTATCTACTAAACACCACCTACTACCTACTATCTCAAGCATATAACTTATCCTTTATAGACGAAACTTGCTCACGAATATAGAAATCTAATTTTACAGATTTCTCAATTTTTTCAACTGAATGTATAGCTGTTGTATGATCTTTTCGGCCTAATTCATGCGCAATTTTAGGAAAACTTAAATGCAACTCACTTCTAAGTAAGTACATCGCTATTTGGCGGGGAACTACAATGTGTTTATCTCTTTTCGCGCTACATATTTCGCGAACATCTAATTGAAAATGTTTAGCGGTTTTATCAATTATCTGTTTACTAGTAATATGTTGTGGCCTTGATTGGCGGATATTACCCAATAAGCCCTCAGCTGTTGAAACATCAGGTTCGATTCCACGCATTTCTGCATAAGCTAATAACTGGTTTAAAGCACCCTCAAGTTCTCGAATATTTGTCTTTATGTTAGTTGCCAAGTACTCTGTGGTTTCAGGGTTTAAAGTAATTCCAGACATTGAGGCTTTAATATTTAGAATTGCGCATCGAGTTTCAAAATCCGGCATTTGAATATCAATCATCATACCCATCTCAAAACGACTACGTAATCTTTCTGTTAAGGTAGGAATGTTTTTTGGCGGCTTATCACTACTGATAATAATTTGCTTATTATTTTGGTGAAGGTGATTAAAAGTATGGAAAAACTCTTCTTGAGTCTTTTCTTTTCCAGCAATAAATTGCATATCATCAATAATTAATACGTCAACATTACGATATTTATCTGAAAAGCCCTGTTTTTTAAATCTCACATAATCCAAAAATTCATTTACGAAAGTTTCTGAACTAATATAAACAACCTTCATTTTCGGGTTATTTTTTATAATCTCATTGCCGACCGCTTGCATAAGATGAGTTTTACCAAGACCAACACCGCCATATAAATAAAGTGGGTTGTATTTAACACCAGGATTAGCGGAAACAGCTTGGCTAGCGGTATAGGCGAGATCATTACTAGATCCGACAATAAAATTATCAAAAGTATATCTTGGGTTTAGATTATTTTTTTCAGTAGTTTTAGTTTGAGTTTTGGATAATAAATTTAAGTTATCATCTTTATCTAAATTGACAGTAGTCTCTCGGTTAGTTTTTGGTTTTTTACAATTAGAACCGGTGACATAATTAATCTTGTCGACCTTAACGCCATTTTTAGCTAAGGTTTTTTTAACGACCTCGTCAAACTTTACTTCGAATTGTTTTTTAGCAAAAATATTCTGAACAGATATAGTGGCCCTAGAGTTGTCGTAATCGACTAGCTCAGTTTCTTTAAACCAAGTTGTGAAAGTCGCATGTGAAACCGAAACTTCAATTTCTCCAAGCACACTCTGCCACAAAGCTTGATGCATTATTAATACCTCTCCACAAACCAATTTCTATTACTCATAACTATAAACAAAACTTGGTTTTTCCACAACCTATAATCTTTACAACAAAAAATATGGATTTATGGGGTGCGATTTATACACAGTTTTAAACTACCCCTATAAATGTGTGGAAAAGGGTAATAGTTTAGGGGAAAAGTTTTATATACTAAATAATCTAAATTAAAATATTTCAAACTAAAAGCTTGAAGTTAAGCCTCTTTTAGAGTAAAATATTACGGATATGCCAAAAAGAACATTCCAACCACACACACGCCACCGCGCTCGTACGCACGGTTTTCGAGCTCGTATTGCTACCAAAGCTGGACGTGCTGTAATGAAGCGTCGCCGCATTAAAGGCCGCGCCAAACTATCTGTTTAAAAATATCGCCTCAATAGGCGATATTTTGTTTATTAATTAATTAGTTTTTACTCCTTATTTCTTAATCATTCCAATACTCCAGGGTCCAACCCTGGATGTCTTATTTCCTATTTCCCAACCCCCAGTCCCTAACTTGTTATATACTAATAAGATATGATTCCATTTAAAAATCGTTTTCACGGTCACGGTAGTTTAAATTATGTCTACAAAAACGGCCAGACTATTAGATCTGATATTCTTTCGGTTCGCTTTATTCAAAACCCTCGTCGAAAAAATCACAGGTTATCAGTTGTAGTTGGTAAAAAGATTCTTAAAAGTGCTGTTGGCAGAAATCGGATTCGACGACGAGTCTATGAATATGTGCACACGATAATACCTAATTTTAAAAACACCTACGATATAGTCTTTGTCGTCCATTCCAAAGATTTAAAAAATATATTACACAAAGAATTAACTGCTCAGATTAACCAGCTCTTAATAAAAGCTGGCATTCTATAAAAACCCAAGTCTAGCAGAACTATCTATTTAAAAGCACCGTAAAAACTGGTATAATGATTTATCAAATACTATGTTTAACACTTTTATTGTTCAACCAATTTTTAACCTTTTAATCTTCATCTACAGCTTAGTTCCTGGGGGTGATTTTGGTGTTACTATCATCATCTTTACGATTATAGTTCGTATGGCTTTGTGGCCTTTGGTTAAAAAACAACTTCATCAGACTAAAGCTATGCAAAAGATGCAACCCGAGCTTGTTAAGATAAAAAAAGAAGCTAAAGGCAATAAACAACTCGAAAGTATGATGATGCTAGAGCTTTATAAAAAGCACGACGTCAACCCATTTAGGTCTCTCGGTATCTTACTTATCCAACTACCAATCTTTATCGCCCTTTATCAAGTTATACGCACATTAGCTTTTTCGCGCGATAAGGTTGAATCTTTGACTTACGGTTTTTTGAAAAACCTTGAACCTATCAAAGAAATCATTGCTAATCCCGAACATTTCAACGCCAAGCTATTTGGATTTGTTGATTTAACAAAAAGCGCCTTTGCTGATAACTCGGTCAATATAGTCATATTTATGCTAGTTATATTAGCTGCCTTAACCCAATATATTATGAGTAAACAGACTATGCCAAAGACTAGCGGTAGCAATAAAAAGGTACGGGATATATTAAGTGAGGCCGCTACTGGTAAAGAAGCCGATCAGGCCGAAATAAATGCCGCTATGACAGGCTCTATGACGAAATTCTTACCCGTCATGATGTTCTTTGTCATGATAGGCCTACCTGGAGCTATCGTGCTTTATTACACGGTTTCTAACTTGATTGCCATTGCGCAACAGCACTATGTTCTAAAAGATGACGCCGAAGATATGGTTGAAATCGCCGATAAGGCATATGATAAACAAAAGAAAAAATCCGCCAAGAATAGGGCCAAAGATGCAAAAGAGGCTAATATCATCCGCATCAAGGCTAAAGATAACTCGTTTAAAAATTCTAAATCCGCTAAAAAACGGAAGGGGAATATATGAACAGAGAAGAATCAGTACAATTTGCACAAAAGTATCTAGAAGATTTACTATCCTTTTTTGGAGCAAACCTAACAGTGTCTTCAACTTGTGAAGATGATGTTATTGAGTTGTCAGTGCCATCCAATGCGCTTAACAGTCTCTTAATTGGTAGGAACGCTGAGACTCTGCGGAGTCTTCAATATATAGTTTCAACAGTTCTCAGAAACAGTGAAGCTGAATTAACTAGAGTGAATATTGATATTGCTGGTTATAAAAAACAACGCGCTGAGCGCATTGCTAAGCAGGCCCATGAGTGGATTGCAGAAGTTAGAAAAACTGGCGACTCAAAGATTTTGAACATGAACGCAGCCGATAGGCGAATCGTTCATCGTGTTGCCAGTGAATACGGCGACATTCGCACCTTTTCAGAAGGCGAAGGCCGCGAACGCAAATTGACAATCGCTCAAGCCGGCTCCTAGTTTAGCTATTGGAATATAGCTATTAGAATTTGGCCATATTCTATATTCTATCTTCCACATTCCAATATTAATGCAAGGCATTAATATAAGCTTCATGTGTCATCTCGGCAGTCTTTTTCCAAGAATACTTCTTGATCTGCTCTTTGCCTCTAGTTATGAGGCTTTGGCGCAGTTTTTGATTCGATAGAACATCGTGAATTGCTAGGGCGATATCTTTTGTGCTTTTAGGATCGAAATAATGAGCCGCATCTCCATATACCTCTGGTAAGCAAGTTGTGTTACTACTAATAACCGGCGCGCCATAACCCATAGCCTCTAGCCCCGGTAGGCCAAACCCCTCCATTGTTGACGGGAATATATAGGCATCGGTATTTGCATACAGCCAGTCGCGCTGTGTATCCGGTAAATAACCTGTAAATAAAATATTTTTATAGCCCTTTTTATTGAAATATTTTTGGTTGATAGCTGCGCCATCATTAACTTTACCAACTAAAATTAGACCTAAGTCAGGATATTTAACTAATAGTTTTTGATGAGCGTCGCCTAGTTTCTTGATATTTTTATAATCACTCTGTTGGCCAACGTACATAATAAACTGTTTATAGGGGTGTTTAAACGGCACTAATTTATCAACAAAAACGTCAGCTGCAAGGGGGGTGACGACAATCTTTTTAGGATCGGTCTTTTTGGAAAATTTCAAAATATCTTTTTTAGTAAATTCGCTTGGCGTAATAATTAATTTACTAGTTTTAATAACCCTTTTAAAAACAAATCGCCCAACTAATTGCTTGAAGTGATACATAAACCAATTTTTGTCAGAATTATAGGTTTTTAATAAGGTTAAATCGTGAATTGTTGTAACGTGTGCGCCTTTATAAAAAATTGGCTGTTGAGGCATGCAAAAATGCACCAAATCAGGCTTTAGTTTATTTAGAAATTTTTTAAAACCAAATTGTTCAGCTAGTGAATAATTATCAAAATCTGCTACCAAAACTTTAAAATTTTTATTCGTTGGTTTCCAATATTTTTCATCTTTAGCACGAACCAGTACCGAATATTGATTTACCTTGTCGATTTTTTGGAGATAAAATAAAAGGCGCTCAACATACGTTCCAGTCGAGCTATTTATTATTCTCGCATCAATAGCAATATGACTCATTATTTAATCAATAGTATATCATCGATAACAGGGTCATAAAATAGTAATTTTAAAATATAGATTTAAGAATTTGCTGCTTAACGTCTGAAGACTTTACGCTCCAAAAATCAATATCATCTAATGGGCTATCTAAGATGTCTTTGGCAGAATCTCCATCTTTCAGCTCAAATACCTCAGTGCCATTTGTCGACGGCGCGCCATCAGTATGGCCGTCAATAATCGTAATACTACCATCTAGGTTCTGTTCTAAGTGAAAATGATGTCTTGAAACTTGATCGCCTAGACCAGTTTGATGAGCCCTTCCGACATATTCGGTGCCATGACCTCTTTCGACAATAGCTACAATTGAAGCTCTTTCGTCTGCGTTATGTTTAGTTAATACAGTGGATTCGACTATGTACGGCTTTGGCTCGCCCTGTATTTTTACCAAAGCTGTTGTCTGAACGATGCCAAAAAATTCTTGACCGGCTTTAATAATGGCCTGCAATTGCTGCGAAACACCTTCGGATCTATTATCGCAAGAACTCATCTGGGATTCATTTTTAAAAGCCGGAATTTCTAAGTTTCCACCTTTTAGAGTGGTATTTTGATACAAGCCTCTTAATTCATCGGCTATTCCAGTGGCTGATTCATGCGACTCGGGCCTTAAAATTGGTTCACTTTCTTTATATTGTTCGACAGACATTTTTCTAACCTTTTTATTTTTACGCTATTTATATATATATTAGCACAAAAAATACATTTTGTCCAGGAGGGCTAATCCTTAAAGACAAATTTTCGATACATTAAATAGTTCCAGATGAGTGAAACTAATGTCGCGAATAGCTTTTCAATTAATAGTTCAACGCTAGAGTTTAGCGTAATTCCACTTATCATAAATCCAATCCCGCTGATTGCTAGTGGCTGAAAAATCCACAAACCAACCAAGGTTATCACCAAAAAAACAATAAATTGCCGTGCCTGAGTTTTGTCATTATTCTTAAAAGTAAATTTTTTATTAGCAAAAAAGCTAAAAATTAAAGCTATCGACGTAGAAATATAGTTACCGCCAATTGCTGAGAATTTAAAAATTTTAACTAACAGAAGTAAAACGCCGAAATCAAGCGCGGTGTTAATAACTCCGACCAGGCCAAAGCGTATCTTCTCAGCATGTTTTTTTATGAGATTTTTCAATGTTGCTTTCCTCTATAAAATAAAGCGGCCTGTGTTTTGACTCTTTAAAAATACGTCCAACATACTCGCCAATTATACCAAGAGACAACAGTTGGACTCCGCCCAACAACAGGATGGCCGCCATCATTGATGGATAGCCAGCAACAGGGTCCCCAAATAAAACAGCCTGGACAAGGACTTTTATTAAATAAAGGAAGGCGACAACTGAAACCAAAATTCCGGCCACTGATGCAATCCTAAGTGGCGTGGTAGAAAATGAAGTGATGCCATCAATTGCTAGATTAAATAATTTACGATAATTTTGTTTAGCCACGCCAGCTGCGCGAGGGTCACGGTCGTAGGTGATTTCCTTTTTCTTGAAACCTATCCAGCTGTACATACCTTTTGTGTAGCGCTCGGATTCGCGAAGTTGTTTTAAAGCTTCGACACAACGTTTGTCTAACAAGCGAAAATCGCCAGTGTTGCTAGGGATGGTAATTGACTCAGATTTAGTCATTTTATCCATCAACCAATAAAAACCGTTGGCGGTAAACATTTTGAACCAAGTCTCACCTTCGCGGACGTTGCGCCTAGCGTAGACATCGTCGTAGCCGTCTTCCCAATATTTAATCATCTTTGGAATTAACTCTGGCGGATCTTGCAGGTCAGCGTCGATAATTACCGTTGCATCACCTGTAACATAGTCTAAACCAGCTATCATGCCAATTTCTTTGCCAAAGTTACGCGATAAACTAATGTATTTAACTCGGCTATCTTTTTCGGCGTAATCTTTCAGGATTTCTAAAGTTTTATCTTTACTACCGTCATCAATAATAAAAAATTCAAATTCATATTTTTTATTATCATTAGCTAGTTTGCTGAGTCTCTGAAAAAGATGATCCAAGACATCTTCTTCGTTATATGCAGAAATTAAAATACTAATCTTTTTCATAGAATTAGTATAACATTCAAATATATGTTTTCTGTCGTATGCGTTGATTTAGGGCGCCGTTCAATCTATAATAGTGAATATTGTGAAAAAACTGGAGCAATTAAAAAAAAAGTATAGATACTCTTTTATTTTAATTCGAGAACTCGTTATAACCGAATTTAAATTACGCTATCAGGGTTCCGTCTTGGGCTATCTGTGGTCTCTATTAAAGCCTCTATTTTTGTTTATTATTCTTTATTTTGTATTTGTTTACTTTTTGAAAATTGGCGCAGGCATACCACATTGGCCTGTATCAATGCTTCTTGGTATAGTGTTGTGGAATTTCTTTGCCGAGATTACTAATGGCGGTTTAAAATCCATCGTTAGTCGTGGCGGGTTGATACGAAATATAAATTTTCCGAAATATATAATAATAATATCTAGCTCAATATCAGCCTCAATAAACCTCTTTTTTAATTTAATAGTTGTATTTGTTTTTACCCTAATAAACGGTGTGAATTTATCTACGGCTATGTTTTTGTTGCCTGTTTTTATTTTTGAAATACTCCTGTTTGGCATTGGGATTTCTTTTATACTGAGCGCAATGTATGTAAAATTTAGAGATATTCAGTATATATGGGAAATAATAATGCAGGGTTTATTTTATGCGTCTGCCACACTATTTCCTCTATCTAAAGTCTTAAACGCGCACCATACAATCGGACAATTGATGTTACTTAATCCAGTAGCCCAAGCTTTGCAGGATGCTCGTAGGGTTTTTATATCTCCAGATTTGCCCAATCTTTATACCCTAAATAACAATCCATTAGTGTCTTTCATACCAATACTAATAGTGTTCATAGTTTTCGTCTTTGGCTCTTGGTATTTTAGAAAGAAATCACCATACTTTGCGGAGAATGTTTAGTATGTTAGGACATGAAACGGTAATAGAGATAAAAAATTTAGAAAAACATTTTTATCTATCTAGGGAAAAAAATAATTCCCTTAAGCAAAAAATAATTCATATATTCAAATCAAAAGACAGGGGCGTGGATACGTACCGAGCACTTCGTGGGGTAACTTTTAAGGTCAATAAAGGGGAGTTTTTTGGAGTAGTTGGTCGTAATGGGTGTGGCAAAAGCACCCTCTTAAAGATTTTAGCAGGTATATACCAACCAACTAGAGGATCCGTGGAGGTAAAAGGTAAGCTGGTTCCTTTTATAGAGTTAGGAGTTGGCTTTAATCCAGAGTTAACCGGCAGAGAAAATGTCTATCTCAACGGGGCATTGTTGGGATTCTCAAAAAAAGAGATTGACGATAGGTATAACAAGATAGTTTCATTTGCCGAACTGGAAGAGTTTATGGATCAACGCCTTAAAAACTATAGTAGCGGAATGAAAGTCAGACTAGCTTTTTCTGTGGCAGTTCAGGCGGATGCCGATATTTTACTTTTGGATGAAGTTCTTGCGGTAGGGGATGCTGATTTTCAAAAAAAATGCTTCAATTATTTCAACGACCTAAAAGATTTAAATAAAACGATAGTATTCGTTACTCACAGTATGGGATTGGTTAAGCAATATTGTGACAAAGCAATATTAATTGAAGATGGAAAGATTACTCATAGGGGCCATCCAGACGAGGTGTCCGATGAATATACTAGGCTTTTTATTAAACAAGAAGATATGAATAAAAATCGCAACAACATTAATCGTTTCGGTGAAGGTGGCGCTAGTATTAGAAGTATTAGTACGCACACCAATAAGGATAAAATAAAACTCGATATTAGCATAAAGAGCGATAAGATTAGCTCGGACAGTATAGTTATCGGAATTGATATTTTAGATAAAAATCGCAAGCTCGTGGGTGGTGTCGAATCTTTTAATATTGACGGCGGGGGAATGATAAGTCTTAAACCCAGTGAAACAAGGGTCTTTTCATTTGAATTTGATAATATCTTTGGGTCGGGTGACTATTCAGTAAATATTTCCTTGAAATCAGAAAATAATCAAAATATTTATGATTTCTGGAAGGGAGCTTCGAAGTTTGTCAATCTCAACAAGAGGGATTACGATAACTATTTCCCAATAGTTTTACCAGCAAGAATTACAAACATAAAGAAAGGTTAAGTCTGCTATATGAACCGTAAAGCCTACCGCCCCAAATTTTCTGTTATTATACCAGTTTTCAACACAGAAAAATATATTGCCGAGACATTAGAAAGTATTATTAGGCAGTCAATCGGCTTTAAGAAAAATGTTGAGATTATTCTTGTTGACGATGGCAGTAGTGACTCTAGCCCAGAAATATGCAAAAAATATCAAAATAAATACCCCCACAACATTAAGTATATAAGACAGAAAAACAAAGGCCCTGCAGTTGCGCGGGATGTCGGCGCGAGCAATGCAACTGGAAAATATTTAAGTTTTCCGGATTCAGACGATAAGTTGTCTAGAAATGCCTTCAAAAAAGTATACAGTTTTTTTGAAAAACACTATGACGAAATTGACATCGTAACAATTCCTTGGGAGTATTTTGAGGCGCGTATCGGCGGGGACCATCCATTAAACGACAAATTTTATCGTGATAGAATTGTGGATTTAACTAAAAATTATACTGAGATTGTCGGCTCAGTGGCACCTAGTTTTTTTAAAAAAGAGGTTTTCGAAAAACACAAATCCAGCCCAAAGGTCGGTAAATACTCTGAGGATTTGCGTTTTATGGGCCAGGCTCTCTTGGATAAGCAAAGATACGGCATTGTGTGCTCCGCCACATATTATTATCGTAAACGTGAATCACAAACATCATCTCAGGACGGTAATACATTAGACTTATTTTGGTATCTAGAAACACCGAAAACTGCCATAATCGATTTGTTGAAATATGCAAAAGATAAATATGGCAACATTCCTAAATTTATTCAATTTCTAGCTATGTATGATTTGCAGTGGCGTATTAAAAGATTTGGCGATAATGCTATATCATTGCGCAATATAGCCAAATACCAAAAATTGTTAATAAGTATAATTAAACAGATTGACGAAGATATTATTGTGGCGGTTCGTAATATAAGTCCAGAGGTAAAAATATTCATCCTTGATTTGAAGAATGATTTCAAAAAACGTTCCATTAAACAATCTGGAGATAATTTGCATTATAACAATATTCGACTACCTGACACGTATAGAGGTGGGAGTATTATAAACATAGATTTCATTAAAAGACACGGCAAGAAAGTAATTATAGAGGCTAATTATCTAGGTCTAGCAGATGACGTTTCGCTAAGAGCAGTTTCTGGCAGTAGAACATATAAACCAAAGGAGCTTGTTCGTAAGCCAAATATATTGAAAGTATTTCTAGACAGGCGGATCAATTATCCATCTAGAGGTTATATATTTGAAATACCACTATCGCATTTGATAAATCATAGTCTAGAGTTTTATGTCAATTTTCTAGATAAGCCGCTATCAGTATCGACGAGAAGATTTACTGGCCTGTCCAATAATAAATATGCATATGTTGTAAAACAGGGTTTTATTGTTGAGAAAAAGGAAGATAAAATATTTTTTAAAAACAATCGAACATTGTGGCGCATTTTATATGAACTAAGATACATGTTCTTTTTATTGTTTCGCTTTAATATATCCGTAATATATCGTCTGCCACGTCCAGAAAAACTTAAGAGGCGAATGATGTATAAAAACGATAATTTTAATAGGTTTGAGTCGCTTAAATATAATGTGTTATTATCGCTATCCCTTCCTTTTATTGCTATAGAATCCACGTTTCGCAATGGTCTACAGGCAACGGTTTCAAACTATATTATGCCATTCATTCATCAGATATGGGCTAATATATACTCTGTGTTTTTTAGAACCATGTATTACATAACAGCTCCTTACTATTTTAATAAAAATATATGGCTTTTTATGGATAGAACGTTTGAGGCGGATGACAGTGCCGAAATATTATTTGAATATGTTATTAATCAAAATAACCCCAATGTAACTCCAATTTTTACAATAAAAAAAGACGCTCCAGATTTTACTAGATTGTCAAAAATAGGCAAAACTATTCCATTTCTAAGCCAATATCAAAAACTTTTATTTTTACATTCTAAAAAAGTCATATCTTCACATGCTGATGACATTATAATTAATCCTTTTCAGGGACTTGTAAACGATTTGTTGGACCTATATAGATTTGATTACGTATTTCTTCAACACGGGATAATAAAAGACGACATATCGGATTGGTTAAATCGCTATAACAAAAATATAAAACTCTTTGTTACTTCTGTAATAGGGGAATATCAATCAATTTTAGACTACCAATATTTTTACGATGAATCTGTCGTAAAACTTACTGGGTTGCCGAGATACGATAAATTAGACAATAAACCAGAGAACAAGATAGCGCTTGCTCCAACCTGGAGGCAGCATCTAGCTATTGATGTGGCCGATGCCGATAGGGGTCATGCAGTAGCATTTAAAGAAACTTATTACTATAAATACTACCAATCTTTTATATCGGACAACAGATTGAATGAGGCGCTTGAAAAGCACAATTTAACTATGCAGTTTTATATACATCCTTCATTCAAAGCTCAGTATATAGATTTTAAACCTGGTAAATCTGTTCAAATAAAGAAATTACCTTACGACTATAAGAAGGTTAAGAGTGTTTCAAAGTTGATGATAACGGATTTCTCTAGCGTTGTTTTTGATTTCGCTTACTTGCGTAAGCCTATTATATACGGCCAATTTGATGAAGATATTTTCTGGAAAATGCATATGTCTAGGCCTGGTTATTTTAGCTATCGTAAAAACGGACTTGGCCCAGTAACCACCGACCTAACATCTACTGTGGATAAGATTATAGAATATATAGAGAATGACTTTAAGCTTGAAAAAAAGTATAAAAACAGAATAGAGAAATTTTTTGCGTTTGATGATAATAATAATTCAAAAAGAGTTTATAAAGAAATACTAAAGCTTGATAAACAAGAGAAGCATTAGTTCAGTAATGAAAAAACAAAGAATAATTACTACCATCATCCCAGTCTATAACGTCAGAGATTATATTGCCGATACTATCGATTCCGTAATAAGTCAAAGTATTGGATTTATTCCATACATAGACCTAGTTTTGGTAGATGATGGAAGTACTGATGGTTCAGATAGGGTTTGTCTAGAATATGTCAAAAAATTTCCCAACAATATTAAATATATAAGACAGATTAATTCTGGCACTGCAGGTTCTCCAAGAAATGAGGGGCTAAAACATGCTAAAAATAAATATGTCCACTTTCTTGATGGCGACGACATAATAGGACGCAATTTTTATAAAATTGCTGTTAATTTTTTTGAAAACAACTATTCAAGAGTTGATTTTGTTGCAACAAAAATAAAATTTTTTGATGGAAACATTGACGAGCACCCTAATAATTATAAGTTTGCAAAAACAAGAATCATCGATATCGACGTGGAGCCAGATAATCCAATACTACACATTTCCTCCTGCCTATTCCGCAACAAAGTTTTGATAGACAAAAAATTTGACACGAAACTGACAATAGGAGAAGATGCTAAGTTTATAACTGAAGTTTTAAAATCTAAACGCGCATACGGCGCTATTTCTAATAGTTGTCTATATTACAGAAAAAGGAGTGACGGTTCTTCGTTCATAAATGGCCAATTTAAAAACAATGATTTTTATGACGCTACTGTTAAGAGATTTTTAAAATATATACTAAATGAGTGGAAAGACAGCAAAGGAAAGCCGGCCAGGTATGTTCAAAACGTTGTTCTATATGACCTTAGGTGGAGATTGAGTCAAGAAAAAGATTATATATTAAATGAAAAGACAAAGATTAAATATAAAAATTTGATATATAATCTTGTATCTTATATCGAAGATGAAGTTATATTATCTAAGCGAGGAATGTCAGTCCAACAAAAACGATATCTATTAGATATTAAGCATAATCGTGATTGGTACAACCAAATTGAACTTATAAATAGTAGCTATTTCTTTAAATCTATAAAGATACTAAACCTTACTCAATCAACTATTCGCTTGGATTTTATACAGCGACAGAAAAGTGGTTTATGGTTAATTGAAGGTTATTTCGAAGGTGGCAAATTACATCCCGAAGATGAAATTATTATTAAGGTTGGTGTAGATAAATTTATTATGAAGTGGACGGAAAGGCGTCAACTTGAAAAAAGGTTCTTGGGTGACATTGTGGATTTTGGTGGTGCATTTAAGGGATTTATAAAATTAAACGATATAGCAAAGTCGTCAAAGAGAATTATATCTGCGTATTATAAAACTTTTAACAATGAAGAGATTAAAATCCCTATACAAACAAACCGCTTTACCGGTATGAGCCTACTGCCACTTTCTTATCGCTGCGTCGATAATTTTATATTTAGGAAAGAGCATGGAAATATTACAGTTTACTTATCAAACTATTGGAGATTAGCCTGGTTTGAGACTGTATTTATAGGGGTTATTTCACTTAATTGGAGACTACATACTCTAATGGAAAGACTTATTAAATTGCGTCGATACAATTTAAGATTTTTAAATTTTAAAAGAAGATTTATAGAGATACTAAAACCGTTTGCCTTCAGTATAGAGGCTATGGCGATGATTCCTCGTGCTATATTATTGCGAACTGCATATCATATTACTAGACCATTTATACGTAAACCAATTTGGATTATTTCAGATAGAGGCTTAGCCGCAGGTGACAATGGCGAGTCCCTGTTTAGATATATACAAAATCACAATAATTTAAATGCTAGAGTATACTTTGCAATTTCGAAAAAATCCAAAGACTATAATCGCTTGAAAAAGATGGGCAGAGTAATTAATCAAAACAGTCTATACTATAAACTAATATTTTTATTGTCTACAAAAATTATCTCTTCTCATGCAGACACTGAAACTACTAATCCATTCATTCGACAGATAGATCATTATGTTGATTTATTCAATTTTGATTTTATATTTTTACAACATGGCGTAATTCGCCATGACTTGTCTAATTGGCTTAATAAATATGAAAAAAATATAAAACTATTTGTTACCAGCGCTAAAAAGGAGTATGATTCTATACTGCACCATAGTTACTATTATGAAAAAGAAAAGATTATTCTAACCGGCTTGCCGCGTCACGATTATTTAATAGATAGACCGGAAGGAAAATTGATTATAGCGCCAACATATCGTAAAGCTTTGTCTAAGATGAAGACGGATTCTGTCGGTAGTCGCCGATATGATCCATTTTTTAAAAATTCTGAATACTTCAAATTTTACAATCGCCTCATTCACGATAAGCGTATAATCAATGTTTTAGATAAATATAATATGAAAGGGGAATTATATCTACATCCCGTTTTTGCTTCTCAGGTCGTCGATTTTAAATCGAACAATAGAGTTCAGGTGATGAAATTCCCTTATAATTATAATAATGCATTTGCATCGGGCAATCTTTTAATTACAGACTATTCGAGCATAGTATTTGATTTTGTCTATCTAAAAAAGCCAGTCGTATATTCTCAATTTGATCACGATATTTTTTATGAACAGCAATCTTATGAAAAAAGTGATGACTTTTCGGACGAAAGAGACGGTTTTGGAGAAATCACATACGACTATGAAACTCTAGTTAATAAAACGGTGCAATCAATAAAGAGGGGCTGCACTATGTCTATTAAATACAAAAAACGCGTAGACGATTTCTTTTTTAAAACGGATAGAAAAAATACCAAAAGAGTTTTTGAGGCTATAAATAAATTTTCAAACAATGAAGCTAGCGTATAATATGAGTATATGAAAAAAGTCGCAATAATCACGAGGACAAAAGGAAGGCCTATATTTTTAAAAAGGTTACTTGATTCTGTTGCAAGACAATCATTCAAAGACTATGAGCACGTCATAGTTAACGATAGTGGTTTAAAACTAGATATAAATGATTTATTATCAAATTTACCTGAAGATTATAGGAAATCCATAAGAATAATCGATAGACCACAAGCAAGTTATGCTCCAGACACTATCTTCAGTGAATCTGTTGATTATTCAAAATCTAAGTATGTGGCAATACATGATGACGATGACACCTGGCATAAGGATTTCTTAAAATTAACAGTCGATTATCTTGACAATAATGAAGAAATAGGTGGAGTTGTCGTTAGGACTGATAAGATTATTGAAAAAATTAAAAACGACAAGATTATACAAATTAGTAAAAAACCATATATGCCAGAGTTGAAATCAATAAGTCTCTATCAGCAATGTTTTGAAAATTTATTAACTCCAATTTCGTTTATTTATAGACGAAATTTCTATGAAAAAATAGGCAAGTATGATAATTCATTGCCAGTTTGTGGTGATTGGGAATTCGGCATTAGGTTTTTAACAAACTACGACGTAGACTTTATCGATCCAGGTTTTGCTTTAGCAAATTATCATCATAGAAAAGTTTCAAGATTATATACGGCAGACAATAGCTTTGCAGAACATAGTCATCGATACTATTCAAATAAAATTAGAAACCTATATCTACGAAAAGAATTATCAGAAGGTAAGTTAGGGGTGGGTTTGATTATGAATCAACTACACTACAATCAAAGCCAACTAGCGCAGTTCGTGAAAAAAATACTACCTAAATTTTTAATCCAAAAAATGAAAAATAAGATTTTAGATTGATTTTATTATTTAGTTATCCAGGCGTGCTTTAAGTAACCAGCCGAGCTTTTATAAAAAATTTGTAGTGATTTGTTATAGTAATTAGTTATTCCTAAGTCACCAACAGGGATAGGCTCACTTGATCCCGACTTGCCACTACTTGTTCCTCCATCAAGTATGTTCTGAATCCATCCGTCGCCATTCCAATATACTAATCTCCAAGCAGAAGTTGTTTCGGTGGTAAAAGATTCGTCATAATATAAAACATATAAATCATCTTGGAATATTTGTGATTTAATAATCTTACCGCTATTTATATAATTACCCAATACCGAATCTTTACTACCATCCATGATTTCACTAAGCCACCTGCGACGGTCACTTGACCACCAAGTATGTATTAATTCACCGGCGTTCTTATCATAATAGAATAACTGTACGTCATTTTTTAATTGAATCGAGCTTATCGCCGACCCAACATCTCTATCTTTTTTAAGAACTGAATTCAAATTGCCATCAAGAACCTCTGTTGACCACTTTCTATCTATTCTTGACCACCAAGTATGTATCAAGTCACCGTTGGATTTATCGTAATAATATAATTGAATATCGCCATTATATTCAAATCCACTTATTGCCGACCCAACATCTCTATCTTTTTTAAGAACTGAATTCAAATTGCCATCAAGAACCTCTGTTGACCACTTTCTATCTATTCTTGACCACCAAGTATGTATCAAGTCACCGTTGGATTTATCGTAATAATATAATTGAATATCGCCATTATATTCAAATCCACTTATTGCCGACCCAACATCTCTATCTTTTTTAAGAACTGAATTCAAATTACCATCAAGAACTTCTATGATTAACTCTCCGTTTTTTGCAAAGAGATGCTTTAATTGACCTGTTGTGCCGTCATTATAGTATAATTGAATATTTTCATCATAATAAAAAGAGTTTATCGAATTTACGGTGATTCCGGCGTTATTGGATCCAATAATTTTTGATCCATTACCGTCGATTATAGTATCAGTCCATGAAGTACCCTTCCATTGTACCTGGCGTAAGTTACTATTCGCCCCATCAAAATAAAAAGTCCTAATTTCTTTTTCATTAGACAAGGATGCCATTGGACTGCCGGCCATCAAGGAATTATTTATTATAATTGAAGGTTCTTTTCCTACAAGGTTTTCAAATTTATAAATATTCGTATCTTTTGTTGACCCAAACCAAGTCGTAAAGTACAAGTAAAAGTTTCTATTTCCATAAGCCCCACAAGTAGCCGTACCCCAGACTGCATCTAGAGTTGCTTGATTCGGTTGATAAGGCGTATATGTATATAATGCCTGAGTTGCACGATTTTTAATATTAATATAACTACCGCCACATGAAACTAACTTATTATATAATACATACCGTAATCCTGGGCTATATTGCGAAGTATAGTCCCCATAAATAAAACCGTTAAAATGGCGAGCGGCATTATCTAGTTGGTTAGTAAATCCATAATACTTAATATCACAATCTCCATCATCTGGACAGCCATAACCAGTTGCATGAAGATACTGATTATTAAGTGGCCAAGTATCTGTTATGAGCGCTTGTTCTTTTTGTAGAAGAACTAATAATACTTGAGGATTTATTGAATATTTTTGAGCTACATTGTAAATTATCTGTGCGGCACTGATGTTATTTTCTTTGTAATTTTTTAGACAAGTAAAAACAGTTTGGTTGTAGTAAGCCTTTCCCCATTCCCAGCGCTGAACTTTACCGTCACTGTTTAGATCTGGACCTCCAAATTCTGATAATTGTTGTCCGTAAGTGTCACAAACAGGCACTTTACTATTTAGAAAAGTTTGAATTTGAGAAGCGGTCATAGTATTCTTCCAGCCCATAACTGCATCATCCATTATTAAACCAGGATCCCAGTCAGATAAAGAAACGGCGCCGACAGACTTGCTATTAAGGATTGACACACTTGGAATAATAATACTAATTAAAAATAGGGCTAATATTGAAAAATGGACCATCCTGTTGTTTTTATGCCCAAAGATTAAAATACTCATTTTAATGCCTAGACCTTCTCAATTATTTTTTCAGTTTCAAAAAATACCGTTTTTTCATCTATGGTTACTGATAGTCTAAATTGCCATTTTCCGAATTTTAAACCGGTTCTACTGATGACTATACCAAAATCCTTGCACGAAGAAGTGGTTGGCATAGCCGAAATGCCAACCGCGGTTTCAAATTGATTGCTACCATCGCTTATTGTTAACTTACAGACACCTTCGTTAGTTATGTCCTGTATTAAAGTATTTATCAATAAGACATCATTTTTTTGTGTTATATCGATAATAAAAGCGTCAAAGTCGCCATCGTTTTCAGACTGAGTGGCGTCCTTTTTAATATCTTTGCCTGCATCTATCTGCTCTTGTGTTGGTTTATTAAGGTCGATTTGGTTGGTTTTGATCTCATTTGATTCCAAACTTTTCTTGTTTAAGCCAGAATTATTAAAGGGCCAAGCATTGGCAAAAAAAGCTAATATTGAATACATTAATACTAAAACTAAAATTATAAAGCTAATTGCAACAATCTTTTTTATTTTAAGTTTATTTTTTTGTGTTTTCATGACGATATAATTTACACAATATATTTTAACACCTATACCAAATAAGTACAACCTCTATCTATAACCTTCTATAGCTCATTTTTCGATGCTATAATATAAAAATGATTTTAGTAATTATTGCTGGAGGATCTGGAACTAGGCTTTGGCCACTATCAACCTCCAAGTATCCTAAGCATCTATTAAAATTAACTGGCGAACGCACAATGGTTCAGATGGCTTATGATAGGGCTAAGACTTTGGGTGACAAAATATATGTAGTTACCGAGGCTGGTCATTCCGAAGAAGTAAAAAATCAACTTCCAGAATTGTCGCAAGACTGTTTCTTAATAGAGCCCGGCCGTCGGGGAACCGCTAATTGTATAATTTTCGCCCTTGACGTCATTTCTAGAACTCACGATCACGATGAGCCAGTTGCTTTTATACATGCCGACCACCACATTCATAACATAGGCGGCTTTACTAGGTCTTTCTCTGTAGCTGCTAAAACATCTCAATCTAGAAATGAGATTACTTTAATTGGAATTGAGCCTACCTTTCCTTCAACCGGGTTTGGCTATATCAAAAGAGATGGCGTAATTAACGAAGATGCCGGTATTTTTGAAGTCGAGTCATTCAAAGAAAAGCCTGATTATGAAACAGCCAAGAAATATGTAGAATCGGGTGATTACTTATGGAATTGTGGTTATTTTGTTGGTTCAGTCGACACTTTCTTGGCTGAAATGAGATTAAGCGCCCCGGACTTAATGGATAGTTTTGAAAAACTGTCAGTAATTAATGGCATTTATAGTGATGAATATAAGGAAACTTATTTAAGTTTTGAAAATCAAGTAATCGATATTGCTTTGATTGAGAAGTCTAAAAGCCTAGCAGTAGTTTCAGCGAGTTTTGATTGGATGGATGTCGGGTCATTTAAAGATTTACACGACGTTGTTCCGCAGGATAAAAAAGGGAATTATACTAGTGGTGATAACATTCATGTAATCGATGTTGCGAATGTTTACATTAGGAACGAAGAGGACGACAAGCCAATTGCCGTGATAGGTCTAGACAATGTAGTCGTCGTAAATACACCTGACGGAATATTAATCTCGCGAAAGGACGTGAGCCAAAGAACAGGTGAAGTAGCTAAAAAACTACAAAAGTAGTTTCTTGGGGATTGGGGACTAGGGATTGGGAAATGGGTTCGCTGTGCAGCGAATGGTAGATGGTAGTTCGTTAATAGCCAATAGCCAAATTCCAATAGCTGGTGCTAGCTGGAATAGTGGTATAATTAAGATTACTTATGGTAGGTAAGAATACGAAATTCTACAGTTTTATATTAGTTGTCATCGATATTTTAGTTTTACTTTTAGCTTTTACAATCGCCTATATCTTGAGGGTTCAATACGACCCAAGGCCACTGCTGGCTGAAGTTTATGCCGTAGATTATATCTTGGCCTTTTTAACTATTGTTCCGTTTTGGATTATTATATTTGCATCACTAGGCCTGTATCAGTCTAATGTTTATAATCGAAGATTAGCTGAGTGGGCAAGAATTGGTCTAGGGGTATTTATTGGCATACTAACCGTCATAGGTTGGCAATATATTAGTGGCAGAGTGATAATGCCAGCTAGGCTGGTGACGGTCTATGCTTTTGTGGCTGCACTCGTTCTGATGATATTAGAGCGAGAATTTATGAGATTTTTCAGAGGCTATATGTTTAAAAAAGGCAAATGGGTTCAAAATGTCTTACTGATTGGCAATTCCGAGGCAACATCCGACATAGCGGTGAGCTTAGCTGATACTACTAAGAGTGGTTACAAGATTGTAGCAATCGCCTGTCCTAAAAAACTAATTCCGAAGGGTTTGAAGTTTAAGCATTATTCTGTCGTTGAAGTGGCACTAAAAGATGTAAAAGCCAATAAGATAACAACGATAATTCAAACTGACTTATACGATTCTAGCGAGCGTAATCAAAAAATATTAGGGACCGCTCAGACTAATCACCTAAGTTATAATTTTATACCTGGCGAGCCAGAATTTTATTCTGGGAAAAATACAGTCGATGTTTTTCTTGGATATCCTATGATTTCCGTCTATCAAACACCGTTAGTTGGTTGGGGATCCATTGCTAAAAGACTTTTTGATTTACTAGTCAGCGTTCCGTTGCTGATTGTTTTATCGCCACTTTTATTGGCGGTATATATAATTAAAAAGATAGTTGATCCAGGTCCAGCATTTTATATCAGCAAGCGACTGAGCCGTTTTTCTAAGCCGATTAATTTGATTAAATTCCGGAGTATGGATGCGAAATATGGCAGTCATGATGCGGCCGAAGAATTCCGCGAAATGGGCCGTGAAGACTTGGCAAAAGAGTATGAAAAAAATCGTAAAGTCGAGAATGACCCAAGGATTACAAAATTCGGTAATTTTTTGCGTAAGACCTCTATTGATGAACTGCCCCAGATTATTAATGTAATAAGAGGTGACCTTAGCCTAGTTGGACCTAGGCCAATTTTGCCTCAAGAAGCAAAGCTGGCTCGTGGCCGAACGGCATTGCTTCACAGTGTTAAATCCGGTGTCACTGGCATCTGGCAAGTCTCGGGCAGAAGCGAATTATCGTTTGAGGAAAGAATCGAACTAGAACTTTACTATGCCCAAAACTGGACATTTTGGTTGGACGTTAAGATATTGTTTAAGACAGTGGGAGTGGTCTTATTTCGCAAAGGAGCGAAATAGCTATTGGAAGATAGCTAATAGAATATGGCAGAAAACAGTATTAAATCCTTCGAAGACTTATCAGTCTGGCAGGAAAGCCAGGTCTTTGCGGTTGATGTGTATAAAGCGACAAACAAATTTCCAAAAGAAGAAATATTTGCCATGACAAGTCAGCTAAGAAGAGCTGTTAGCTCAGTATCGGCTAATATAGCCGAAGGATTTGGCAGAGCGTCGGTTAGTGATAAGTTGCATTTTTATGTAATGGCGTACGGCTCCTTACTAGAAGTTAAAAACTTTCTTTATTTATCTGAAAAATTAAACTATATCAATGAAAATGATTTAAAATTTCTATTAGAACGTTGTACTAGTTGTCAGAAATTAATTAACGCCTTTAAGGCTGGATTGAAGAAAAAAAATGCCAAATTCCAATAGCCAAATTCCAATAGCCAAACAATCGCCACGAGTGGCGATTGTGCACGATTGGCTCACCAACATGGGCGGAGCGGAGAACGTCGTGTTAGCGCTTCACGAGGCTTTCCCGGATGCACCAATTTATACTTCAACTTATACGCCCGAAAAGATGCCGGCTTTTAAGGGGCTGGATGTTAGAACAACTTATCTGCAGAATTTACCGAAAGCATTTAGAAAATTACACAAGTTTTTTCCGACGCTTCGCGTCAAAGCTTTTCAAAAGTTAGATTTATCTGAATTTGACATTATTATCAGTAGTTCTAGCGCCGAGTCTAAACAAGTTAAGAAAACTAGAAAAGGGCAGGTTCATATTTGCTATTGCCATACGCCAATTCGCTATTACTGGAGCCATTATGAGGAATATAAAAAAGATTCAGGTTTTGGCAAATTGAATTGGCTGGTTAAATTAGCGATGCCAATTTTAGTGCCAAGTTTAAAAAAGGCCGATTACCGCGCTGCGCAGGAAGTGGATTTGTTTATCGCTAATAGTACGGAAGTCCAAAAAAGGATTAAGAAGTATTATGGCAAAAATTCGACCGTGATTCACCCGCCGGTTGATGTAAATAGATTCACGCCTGCTCGTAAGCGGGGTGATTATTATGTTGCTTTGGGTCGCCAAGTTCCATATAAGCGAATTGATTTAGCGGTCTCTGCAGCTACGAAACTAGGTGTGAAGCTAAAAGTTTATGGCAACGGTAGCGAACATAAAAAACTTGTCGAAATGGCTGGTCCTACGGTTGAGTTTTTTACAGATAGGTTCGGCGATGCTTCAGACGAGGCTGTAACTGAGGCTTTAAACAATGCGAAGGGTTATATTTTTCCGGCCGAAGAAGATTTTGGAATAGTCCAAGTCGAAGCTTTGGCGGCCGGTGCGCCAGTTATTGCTTTTGGTAAAGGTGGAGCGTTAGATATTGTGCAGGACGGCGAGAGTGGCATTTTATTTAATCAGCAAACCACCGACTCGGTAGCCGAAGCGATTAAAAAAGCCGAAACAATCAATTTCTTGCCTGGAACTTTGAGGCGAAAAGCTAGGCGATTTGATAAAAGTCTATTTATTACGAAAATAACAAATGTGGTAGGTAGTAAGTGGTAGGTGGTATATGGTAGATGGTAGGTGGAATATGGTAGATAGACTTAGGGAACGGGGATTGGGAAATGGGAAATGGGGAGATTTATACATTGTCATATTATTGGTGATTTTTGGTGGGATTGTTTTGCATGCGCCACTCACCGTTTGGTTAAGTTCGAATTTTCCAGACTGTATTTTATTTATAAAATCTTGGAAAGAGATTTTGATGCTGGTAGCCAGCTTTATTGCTATTTATCTTTTATATAAGTATAAAAAATTTAATGTTCTTAAAAATCCGCTAATTTTAACAATTATCGCCTATGCTGTTTTACATTTAGTTTTATTATTTATCAATAACCAAGGATTAATGCCAAGTTTGGCGGGATTAATAATTGATTTAAGATATTTATTATTCTTCGTTTTAGTTTATGTTGCAATTCAATTATTTCCTGACAAAAAAAGCCTATTTTTGAAGGTTGGAATAGCCGGAGCTTTAGTAGTCGTCATTTTCGCGGTTTTACAAGTTTTCGTTTTACCAAAAGATTTCTTGAGTGTTTTTGGCTACGGCGAAAACACTATAGCGCCTTACCTAACCATTGACCAGAGTCAAGATTACATACGCATAAACAGCACACTTAGAGGCCCGAATCCATTAGGCGCTTATATGTTGATAGTTTTAGCTCTAGCTTTCTCGGCTTTTGCCAATAAAAAAGTCAAAAAAACAAAAAAATCGCTTATTATATTTTTAATTTTGGTTTTTGGTTCTTTGATTGCCCTTTGGTTTAGCTATTCACGCAGCGCTATGTTGGGAGTTGCCATCGCTTTAGCTGTTATATTTTTAGTTAAATTCTTTAATAAGTTATCTATTAAAAATTGGCTAACGATTGGCGCCGTTTTTGTAATTGGCGCAGGTGGCTTGTTCACTATGAGAAATACCGATTTTATATCTCACGTCGTGCTGCACGAAAATCCATCCGAGGGTAATAATGTAAATTCTAATGAGGGACATATTAACTCTTTAGATAACAGTTTAGGCGAAGTGATTTCTAACCCATTGGGAGATGGGGTTGGTAGTACGGGCTCAGCATCATTATTGGGTGATGACTCGAAAGTTGTTGAAAGTCAGTATCTGATGGTCGCGCATGAAACGGGCTGGTTGGGGCTGGCTTACTTTTTATCTATTTATACGCTCGTTCTGTGGCAACTTTGGAATAAGAAAAAAGATTGGCTATCTTTGGGAGTGTTTGCAAGTGGCATAGGCTTGGCCGTGATTGGTTTATTCTTGCCTGTGTTTGCGGATGACACGGTTTCAATTGTCTGGTGGGGATTGGCAGGATTAGTAATAGGTGGTAAATGGTATACGGTAGATAGTAGAAAACAAAAGACTATAATAAAAGAATGAGTGAGAGATCGACTAAGAGACAAAAAGAACTCCTGAGTTACGTAGATAATTTTATTCAAGGCCAGGGGTACGGACCAAGCTATCGCGAAATAATGCTAGCTTTAAATTATAAGTCAGTTTCAACGGTTGCTATTCATATCGATAATTTAATAGCTAAAGGCTACTTAAGGAAAAGAGACCGTTCGGCTAGATCGCTGGAAGTCGTAACAACTCATTTTCATGACGCGCCTGCACGCAAAGGGGCGACTCCGGCCCAAGAAAAATGGATTATTAATATTGTTACAGATAAATTTGATAGTCTTGACGAGTCTTACAGCCAGCAGATTCTAGACGAACTGTACGTCTTGATTGGAGCTTTAAAGATTTTAGGCCTAGATAGCGCTCACGTGGCTATGAAAGCTCGATTAATTGACTATATAAAATCACACCCCCCCAAGCAAAATAGTTGACTAATACAAGGGGTAGGCTATATAATATCACCTGTTCACCATGTATTCCGGCGTAGCTCAATGGTGGAGCAAGAAGCTGTTAACTTCGAGGTTGCTGGTTCGAGTCCAGCCGCCGGAGCCAAGCTCAGCAGGTAAATACCCAGACTGGGTTCCCTGACCGAAAGGCAGATTTACCCTTTGAGCCAGACAAGAAATGCTTGAGGACTAACAACCCTCAAAATGTTGGAACCGCTACATCGTGGCGGTTCTTTCATTTTACCTCTGTTGTTTGGTTCTAACCGTGACCAGTCGTCCTGTGAGGGGCTGTAAGGTCGAAAAGATGACCGGGTTCCATGACTGATATGTCTATCGTATCTTGTATCGAACATCTTCTACTATTTGATTTGCAGCATCTAAATAGCATAGGCCGTTAACTTCTAAGCGATGACGATTGTAATTGCCGTTGTTGTGATATAGTTTCTCTCCCAGGATTGACCATATTATAGTCAAACCTTTTTTATCGAGAGTTCTTATAAATGCATCTCTATTTACTAAGAGGGCATTCTGGGCTGACGGGTCTGGAATGGACGGGTCAAACATAATTATTTTCTTATTTTTTGATTTATACCGACCGACGGTATCTGTAGATGTAATTTTCAAAAGTTTCCTTAAGCTGATACTTGGGCCGTAGACTCTAACTCCATGCTCGAAAGTTTTATCCCTATCAAAGCTACCACTGTACTCAATGATAGGCTGCATAACATCGAAGGATCTCCCGTCGTCCTTAATCCATCCATTCTTTGGCTCGTAAATATCGAAAGTATCTTTATAGGCTGAGCTATCAGGGAATTCTGACAAAAAAATACTACCACTGCTGTCGGTTGGCTGCGGGAGGGTGTTATTGTAAAATCTTTTGTCTTTGCACCAGTCTATTATCGACTTTAGATCTTTCTTGTGTACTATGTATCCTTGTGCCCTTAGCCACAATTCAAAATAGCGCCGATTATCAGCATCCTCTGGAACTTCTTTTTCACTGTTCCAGGCTGCCCAACTTAAAAGATTAACGAATTTTTCGTTATTGTATTCTGTTTCGATAATACTTTTTGGGGCGGGTATGTCTTTCTTCGAAAACGCCCAATTGTCGACACCCCAGCTGTTGTACGTAGGCTTCCACCACGTATCGGATTTATCAGACTCTACGGTAGTCCACAGCGGGTCTATGGTTGGGTCGATGTCTCTGGTGTAAGTTTGATATGCACCTCGAAAGGTTGCTGGCTTTTCGTCCGCCCAACTATCACCGCTGAAATAATAATTTGATCCAAGAAGTGCTAAGAATTCATGTAGACCAATCCATTGATATTTTTTACCTATGCGTTCGACCCCACCTGTCTGAGTTCGGTCATAACTACCATGGGACCTATCGAAACTATTGTGCAGATCTGGATTCCAACCTAATTTGATTACACGATTAAAAATCCATCTCCTCGCAATATTTAAATCAAAATCCTCATACTGTTTATTGTAATTACTGTCGCCGGTTATGTATGACTTATATTTTTTATACCCCAATAGCTTTATGGGAGATAGTGATTTTTTAAACCTTTCTAGCGACTCGCTAACCTCTTCTTTGGTTAATACTGGTTCGGTATCTTTTTGTATATCTTTATTATTACTATCTATGCCTATGACCGAAAAGAGAGTCCGTATATTACTGAATTTTTTAGATTTATACTCATCCAATAAAGATTTTTGTTTTTTGTTTAGAGATCCAATGAATGTATCGACCTTAGCTCTTGTTGATTCTGTTAGTTTTGTGCCAAGTGGAGTATTAGTAAAGCCCCTCAGAGAACCGCCTAACGTATAGTTTCCAAAGTCTGCTATAAAAGCACCGCCTTCGCCATGCATGAGAGATCCCCAAATTGAAGAATATGTATGGTCATCTTCTTTATAGTATTTTTTCTTGAGTGTAGCCGTGGTTAATATGCGACTAGGGAATTTGTAGTAAGAAAATGGAGGAGTTATGTTACTTGCTTTAATGTGAAGACCGCTGCCGCCATATCTCTTGATATATAGCTCAATAACTCCCCGAGCATAGTCATCCATTAACGCATCAGGACGACGCTCAATGTTCAAGAAGTGGTTTTTATATAGCCACGTAGCTATTTCTCTAAATTGTTTCTTGTTTTGTTGGTTAAGCGATACTGCTCCGTAGGCTACTGCGTATAATCGCTGCGCAATATATGGATCGTCGATGTCGCTAAATGTCTTCAGTAGATCTAAAAGAGAGTCTAGGTGATACCTAAATAGCGACACTAGCGCCCTAGTCGACCTATCACGTAAGCTATTATGTGTTGATGTTAAAGTCCATGACATTGCTATACCAGCTAATAGTACGGATTTTTTATCTTTTATACCCTTAGGAAGTTCACTAATACTCCAAGACTGAAGTCTAGAGATGGCATTACCAGATTCGTAAGATGTGTTGAGCAAATATGACTGAATCCACGAATCCCTTTTAGGCATCGGGTGTCTGCTGAATATCTTATGCATCCTAAATGCGTTCAGTGGATGATTTGGTACGGCACAAACATCATATAAACAGTCTATAACCCTATCAAAGTCGTAGCCGCTCAATAAGTATTTATTAATGTAGTCTTTAACTTGTGACTCGTCTATATACTTTAAATCGTTTGTTTTCTTATTGAATCCATCGACTTCCACATCACGCCATTTTACGCCACCCAGAAACGCTTCTTTAATTGAACTATCGGATCTGTATTTTTCGGGAATAATCCACACGAATTCCGTTTTGTCACACCGTTCGGGTATTTGAATTGATAACGCTTCAAGTAGACCAGTATTGTAGATATTGGCATCCAAAAAAGTACCATCAGCAAAAAAATTCTCAGCACTTTCTTTTGAATTGATGTTGTTCTCGGTTAATAAGGATCTCACTATTAGGTGATCGCTAAAACGATTGTAGGTAAACGTATAGCTGTAACTACTGCGCTTACCGGTTTTTGTATATCGAGGGTATTTCAACAGAAGTCCGTGATGTTCCATGAGTGATATTAACTTAGTGGCATGCGGCGCTAACTGTGCATCGTTTTTTATTATCTTCAGTAATTGTGGCTGCAGGATTCTTGATTCTTGATTATCTCCCATCCACTTACCAATTGTTTTTATAACGTTATTCCATAAATAATCTTTTACAAGTTTTAAACCAAGCTCATCCAATGCCTTCTTAGACTGAGTTTCTACGTAGTGCTCAAATACGTGAGTTGCCCCTTTTCCCTTAAATGTCTTGTTTGTTTTTCCTGCATAAGCCTCACAGAAAATCATTAAGAATAGGGGATTTCTGAATTCAGGATCGATTATGGGAATTTCAGGCATCTTCATCTTGTAGTGTTTGAAGAAGGTCGAGACTGCGTCCCATTCCATTTCGGCAAAACCAAAATGCTCCACCGAGCTGTATTTTTTAGAATTTGGAATTAGTTTTTCGTATCCATTTCTAACACTAACAACCAAAGAGAGGCCTTTGATGTTAAACAAACTCGAGAGGTGTGACCAATTTATCTGATCTGCTTCATTTATAGCATCAACAATGATACAGACTCTATCCGTGGAGCTTGCAGATAGCTTTTCAAGGTCTTTTATGAAGTCGCTATTCTTGGCATAACCCATTAAAGTAGCCATGCGAGCAATGGGATCTTTGCTCTTAGTGTCTATGAGTTCATGGGCGAGAAATATCAAAACTGGTTTGTGGTCTTTAATGCGATCACTCGCATAATCACAAAGTAGGTGCGTTTTACCTATGCCAGCCTCGCCCTTTAATATCATGCGTGGGGTAGTGAAGATATTAGTTTTAACCCCATCGTTTATAAAATCATTGAGACTATCTAACGCTTGATACAGTGACCATGTATTTCCTGTGTCTATGCTTGTCTGTGCGTATTCACCCTTAACTTTCCGTTCTTCATCTTGCAATCCTTTGAGGAACCAATAAAACTCATTTGATAGTTTAGTAGCATTGCTTAAGCGACTGCTTAGTGGTGACCATGATATATTTTGATTCTTGCTTTTAGTTTTGATACTTAGAAGACGGTCAACAACTATCTTGACATCCTTTTTTAGAATTTTGATCTCGTTTTCTTTGTCTAGGTGGGTAGTTGTGAAGTAGGACAGTTCTTTCTTAACCTTGTAAGTTAATCGTAATAACTCTGCTACGTATTGAGAATCACGGTTCAACGCATACAGGTTGCTTTTTATGCTTTTAACCTCAAGGTTAATTACGCTGTTATAGCGTTTGCCGGCATTCTTAATTGCCTGCTTAAGCCTATCTTCTTGTGCTTTTGTATCTAAGGACATAATCAAATAAAACAACCTCTAGAATAACTATACCTCTATTGCAAAGTGTCAGAAAGTGTTACCTGATTGCTACTGTATAGACATGCAACTATTGGTAATTGATAATTTTACTTGAATTCCCTTTGCCCACGCCGTCCTTTCTGCGTCTGTGCCTTTGCTGAGTATGTACCTTGAGTATTCAATAAACGGCGCATCTAGTTTTTGTTCCAGTCTATAATACTCAAGCAACACTTTAGTTACTTGATAGTGCTTTTCTGTCTTCGCTCGCAACTTGTCATTTATTATGATGTCCTCATGGCGCTTTTCAACGAATTCTTGCAGAGTACGACATAAATCATTTTCGTTAATGTACCGTTCTTGGCAATTGGGGTTGATTCGTTTGGTGCAACTGTAGTAGATGTGGCGGTTATAGTCTCCACTCTTAAGTTTCTTAAACTTTTCCTGAGCCGTGAACATCGCTCCGCACTGACCGCAGGTGATTAAGCCTCGGAAGGCGAATTGCTTTGATCCCCACACACCCTTATCGGCACCCCTAGATTGTTGCACTTCATTCCAAAGTTCTTTTGAAACGAGCGGTTTATGTGCGCCCTTGTACCATGGGTTGCCAGGTCCTTCAGGATATTGAAATTCGCCGTAGTAGAACGGATTAATCAGCATCGCGAGCACGCTACTTACTGGCACAGGTCTGCCGCTTCTTGTCGTAATCTCTTGCTCATCGAGCCATGCTTTGAGTTTTCTACCGCTCCAGCCCTGAGCTGCTTTGTGAAACATCTCAGTGATGATATCTGAGCGGTCAGGGTCGGGGATAATGTCGGTGACACCACCGAACGACCTGTTTATATAGCCGAGTGGAGCAGTGCCAGGTCGCCAGCCCATTTCGCACTTTGTTCGGATGCCGCGCTTCACATTGATACTTTTGTTGTCATTCTCAAGCTTTGCCTGTGAGCAGAGGATCATCAGAAGGAACTTCTCATTCGGGCTATTGGTGAATGTCTGCGAGTAGGTGCGGATATGGAGTAGCTTGTGCTGATCCATGAGGTCGACTACTGAACCTAAGTCGCCGGCGTTACGGCTGAGGCGGTCTGGTGCCCAGGTGAGTACGGCGTTGTATTCGTCATTCGCTATTCCGGAGAGCATTTGGTTGTATACGGGCCGTTTGCCAGAGTCTTTTGCTGAGTGACTTTCTTGTAGTTCGCAGACGACATTTAAGCCCTCGTTTACTGCGAGGGCTCTCATTTCGGCCAGCTGCGAATCAATGCTCATAGCCTGACGTTCGTCGGATTCAGACGACTTTCGTGCATAGAGACAATATTTTAGTTGAGGTGCTTGTATATCCATTGCAAGCAACAACATACCGCCTAACAGTAGTAAAGTCTAGCGAAAAGTGAGATAATATACGAAATTATGAGTTTATTTAAAGTATCTAACAATAACGCATCTCGACTGAAGCCAATCACAAACTTAAACGGCAAACGAATTCTAGAACGAGACGTCCAGCGGATCTTCGAAGCCAGCCTTCATGAGCTACTTGGGGTCCACTTCCTCGCAAGTGAATATTCAACGAGTTTTGGTGGTCGAATGGACACGCTCGGTATTGATGACGAAGGTAATCCCTGCATCATCGAATACAAAAAGGGACACAACGAGAACGTGATCAATCAAGGCTTGTCGTATCTACGCTGGCTCCTTGACCATAAAGATAGTTTCGAAAAGCTTTGCCAAGAAAAGAACATCTCGATTGCAATTCAGTGGAGTGCACCGCGAGTGATTTGCGTAGCCGAGAGTTACAATAAATTTGACACTGATACGGCTGATCTATTGCCGATAAAAATTGAACTATACCGTTACAAGTTATATGAAGATGGCTTGCTAACACTAGATACCGAAAACTATCAGAAGGTGAAGTTGCAAGATGCACCGAAGTTTACAGCGGACTCCGGCAAACCTGAGAAGTTACAGGAAACGTTCACGCTAGATTATCACTTGGCGATGGCAAGTAAAGAGACGAAAGCGCTATTTGCATCACTGAAAGAGCGGATCTTGGCTATCGATACGGAAATTATTGAAGACCCAAAGAAGATGTACGTAGCCTACAAAACGACACGAAACTTTGTTGATGTCGTTTTCAAAAAGTCTAAGTTAAAGCTTTATATCAACATGAAGACTGGAACGCTAGATGACCCACGCGGAATTGCTCGAGATCTAGAGACACCCGTACATATCGGCCACTGGGGCAACGGTGACTACGAAGTTGAAGTTACGCCTGGCACGGACCTTGATTATGTGATGGATCTTATCCAGCAGAGTTACGATATCAACCAGTAATGATTTTTTGCACAATCCACTCGTAGCTTTCCGCGTTTTTGCCACCGACGTGCCACTCGTCCATCTCATCGAGCTTGAGCCCGCTTAGTCCTAAATACGAATAGCCATTTTTATAGTTATAAATAGTTGCTGGGCCATAGGGAGTTGAGACGATCCATTCGACATCCGTCTTATGGTTGTCCGGATCGGTGTATGGCTCGCCAAACATCTCGACTAGCTGGCTGTGGTGAGCGTTTATATAACCCTGGAAGCTGGTGCCGTTCCGCAGCTTCATCGCATCATGAGTCATTTTCATAATTAGTTCCTTTCTTCAGCAACACAACATACCGCCAAGCAGAGATTAAGTCTAGGAATCATCCGGATCGGGGTTATCTTGTCGCTTTTTCTTGTAGTATTCATAAATTTGGTCATCGATTATGTCCTTGGCATTAGGAAACGCCTGATAGAACTCTTCGGCAAACATGGCACCAAGCTGCTCTGGACGAATGGGCCGATGAGGGTCATAATCGCCACTCTCCATTTTCGCTTCATGCATCTGTCTACGCAGTTCAACTCTTTCGGCTAGCTTGTCGAGCATATCGATTTCGCCGCTATAGTACATTGGGTCAATGCCAACAGGCAGGTGAGTGATTCGCCCAGTGCCACGCTTGTCGAAGTATTCAGTTTCGACCCTGGTCGAGGCGTACTTTTGGCTGTTATGTCGTAGGTAAAATTCGATCGATTTCTGCATGTTATTCTGGATGTTTTCCATCAGCTTGGCTTCGACGTAGTCGTTCATGGTGTCTTGGCCGATTTCCTGGGCATCACGGACGTCATCACGAAAACTGGTGTCATCCTCCATCCATCGGTAAAGCGTACTCCGAGCGATGCCTGCTTTTTTGCAGGCACGCTGAAGGTTTGGGTTCTCGCGAAGGAGCCCGAGGACTTTATTCCTGTTCGCTCGGCTGAACTTCGTCATCGTTACCTCGTACGATCAACTGACGTTTAAGGCCAGTCTCATTTTCCCAGCGCCGCATAATCACCTCGGCGTAGGTTGGTACTTTTTCCATGATGTAACAGCGCCGATTTAGCTTGATAGATGCGATAAGCGTGCTCCCCGACCCACCAAAGGGCTCCACTACGAGGTCACCACGCCGCGTCAGCACCTTGATGTAGGGAATAAGGATATCTAGTGGCTTTGTACCGAACACGACGCCCTGGCCGGAGCCTTTGAGGTCATCGGCATTAAACTCGATGAAATCAGTTGGCATGTATTGCTTGCCTTTTTCGTAGCCTTCCCACTGCGGCTTGCCGGAGATGGCGAACAGGGCAGTCTCGTACATTTCTTGTAGCGGACCCTCTTCTTCGTCAGTGTTGTACGGCACGTCGCCAGAGCCGCCGACTACGGCAATATCGTGCTTAGAGAAGAATTTGTATTTCGACGAGAAGCCTTGATGACGGTTAGGCAAGTGCCAGACGATCATATTCTTGACCTTCCAATATTTCTCCATGGCATTCCACATTTCGCGCAGATTTTTCCAGTTCTCGTACGAGATGATACTGAAGTCTGGTTTGGCGTGCTTGGCGACATTTGCCATCCACAGTTCGATGAAGTTATCTGGTAAAGTTTCAGTTTCGAGATAGATGCGGTCACGCTTGGCGCCGAAGCCTTTAACTGGTTTGCCGCCGCGCTTGGCATGTAGGTAGTCGAGGATATATGGTTCGTCAGTCATGCACATATCGGCTTTTTCACCGTTCATCAGCTTGTCGAAGTCGGCTTCGATAGTGGAGTCGCCGCACATTAGACGCGAGTCGCCTAGTTGGTAGACGTCGCCCTTTTGAACGGTGATTTTCTTGATGTCGAGCTTATTCAACTCCTTTTTTAGGTCGAACGAAGCCTTTTCTTCGGTATCCTCGATAGCGAATACGTCATCGAGCTCTTCGGACTCGAAGCCGACATCGGCCAGCAGGTCTTCATCGAACTCTTTTAGTAGCGCATAATCCCAATCGCCCCCGGTTTTATTAAGCCGGAGGTTGAGCTCGCGCTCTTTGCGTTCAGTGAGATTAAGCTCTACTACTGGCACTTCAGTGTATTTCAGCTCCTGAAGCACCTGGAGCCGCATATTGCCACCGATCACGATATTCTTGCGCGACGGGTGAGTGTTGATGATGAGCGGGTCTACAACGCCGAACTTCTCGATACTTTCACGCAGCTTCGACAACTGGTGGTCCGACCATGTCCGCGGATTGAACTCACTTGCTTTCAGTTCGTTGATATTGATGTGCTGCACTTGCAGCTGTGAGGTTGTGGAGGTCATAAGACGCTTCCTTTCTCATGCTCTCCAAATAAAAAGAGCATAGATTAGATTTTGTAAAATGACCACGAACAAACGACCCCTACGGGTTGTCATAGTTCGCCTCCTTTTACGCATCATCTTTCTATGCTCGAAAGTTCATGGTAGTAAATGTACTGCCTTGCGGCTACATAAATTGTAACAACAAATTATTTGCAACGCAAACATTTTTATTTTGTAGTACATTCTTGACACTTTTTGACAATTCTCGTACATTCTCGACGCCGCGGGCTGATTTCTTGAGGTAATTAGGGTATAATATTGTGTAATTAACTATGGATAAAAAGCTACTAACAGAAACAGAGATACGAACACGTTATATTACCCCTGCGATTCAAAGTGCTGGCTGGCCTCTCGATATAATGCGTGAGGAATTTTTTTACTTTACCAACGGCCGTATTGAGGTTAGAGGCAAAACATCGGTACGCAAAGAGGCTAAATATGTAGATTATCTCTTGATGCGTCAAGACGGCACAAATACGCCTTTGGCCGTTGTAGAGGCAAAAGATAACAATCACAATGTAGGCGACGGTATGCAGCAGGCTATAGATTATGCCGAGGCGCTTGACGTGCCTTTTGTATTTACGAGTAATGGGGACGCTTTCATGATGCATGACCGTACAGGCTTATTGCCTCATGTAGAGCGTCAGATCCCGCTAGATAGCTTTCCTAGCCCCGACTATCTCGATAGCCTTTACAGGCAGTGGCGAGGAATAGAAAATGTAGACGAGCCTCAGCTAGCGGAAACTCCGTACTACACCGACGGTAGCGGTAAATCTCCTCGCTATTATCAGCGTATAGCGATCAATCGTACTATTGAAGCTATTGCCAGGGGGCAAAAGCGCATGTTACTTGTCATGGCTACGGGCACCGGAAAAACATATACGGCCGCTCAAATTATTTGGCGTTATTGGAAAGCCCCAAGTCAGGGTGGTAAGCAAAAACGCATACTCTTTTTGGCAGATCGCAACATATTAGTTGATCAGACAATGACAAACGATTTCAAGCACTTCGGTACGGCGATGACCAAAATTACGGGCCGAAGAATCGAAAAAGAATACGAGATATATTTAAGTTTGTACCAGGCTATTACAGGAAATGATGAAGCACGTAACGCTTACAAAGAATTTTCTCCAGACTTCTTTGATCTCATTGTTGTCGATGAATGCCATCGTGGAAGTGCAAAAGAGGACAGTAGCTGGCGAGAAATTTTAGAATACTTTAGTTCTGCCGCGCAAGTCGGACTAACTGCTACGCCAATTGAAACCAAAGATGCTAGTAGCTCGCATTATTTTGGCGATCCAATTTATACCTACAGTCTCAAGAACGGCATTGATGACGGATTCCTTGCTCCATACAAGGTCATACGTGTAGCAACAGACGTGGATACATTTGGATATCGCCCAGAAGAGGGCGAGATGGATGACGAAGGAAATGAGATTGAAGATAAAGAGTATACCTCTAAGGATATTGATCGTACCCTAATTTTGCCACAGCGAGACCAAGAGGTGGCAAAGTATATCACCAAGTTCATTGAAAAAACTGATCCATACTCTAAGACTATTGTATTTGCTAGAAATATTAATCACGCCGAACGCCTGCGTCGTGCTATAGTAAATGCCAATCCTGAAAAAGTTCACGAAAACAGCAAGTATGTCATGCGAATTACTGGTGATGATGAAATCGGCAAATCACAGCTTGATAATTTTATAGATCCAGAATCACGCTATCCAGTAATTGCTGTAACAAGCAAGCTTATGACCACAGGTGTTGATGCTCAAACCTGCAAGGTGATCGTACTCGACAGTAATATCGAGAGCATGACCGAATTTAAACAAATAATTGGACGCGGTACTCGTGTTCGCGAAGATTATGGTAAGACTTACTTCACTATCTTGGATTTCCGTAACGTCACTAAGTTGTTTGCCGACCCAGAATTTGACGGCGATCCAGTGAAGGTCTACGAACCAAAGGATGAGGGTGAGTTTGATGATGTCGTTGATCAAATTGAAGACCCCAACTCAGATAATCCTGGCGTGGATGATGGCAATACAACTGTCGAGGAGCCTGGAGTAGTCTATGCGCCAGGTTTGGATGGCAACAATGAACGCGCTTCTACAAGGGTCATCCATACTGTAAGTGGCAAAGAAGTGGCCATTATTGGTGACACGGTCCGTATTATGGGCGCAGACGGCAAGCTCATAACCGAAAGTCTCACCGACTACACTCGCAAGAATATTTTGGGCGAGTATGCCACTTTAGACGAATTTCTTCAGACGTGGTCGTTAGCCAAGCAAAAATACTACATTTTGGACGAAATGGCTGCAAAGGGTATACCAATTTATGAGCTTGCCGATAAATTTGGCGATGACGCGGATATGTTTGATGTTGTCATGAGCATAGCCTATGGTCAAAAGCCGATTGGCCGCAAGACTCGAGCTGAAAGGGTGCGTCAAAGTCGCTTCCTGAATGAATATCAAGGCAAAGCTCGTGAGGTGCTCGAAGCTTTAGTCGACAAGTACGAGTCGACTAGTCTCAAAGCGATAGAAGAGCGTGAGATTCTCAAGGTACAACCGCTGCATTCTATTGGTACGCCTATCGAAATCGCCAATCTATTTGGGGGTATCCAAGAGTACGAAGCGGTGGTTGAGAAATTAACAAGTGAATTATACGAAACGGCAAAATAGCGACAGAAGGGGAATAACATGCTCGGGTCAGGATTTATAAAAAGTATTCAGAATGAAATGCGCAAGGATAACGGCGTTGATGGGGACGCTCAGCGCCTTAGTCAGTTGGTCTGGCTGATTTTCCTCAAAATCATGGATGACAACGAGCAACAAAAAGAGTTTCTCGACAAAGACTATGTCCCAGCCGTCCCTGAAAAATACCGCTGGAAAAACTGGGCCGCTCAAGAAGATGGCATCACCGGAGAAAAACTGCTCAATTTCATTAATGACGAGCTTTTTCCCGACCTAAAAAACCTTGAAGTTAAGCAAAGTAATCGTCGAACGGCAGTTGTGCGTGAAGTATTTGCTGAATCCAGTAATTTCATGAAAGATGGCACACAGCTTCGTAAAGTCATCAACATAATCAATGGTATCAACTTCAACTCATCAGAAGATCGCCATGCTTTTGGGGATATATATGAAACCTTACTTTCTAGCTTGCAGTCAGCAGGGAATGCTGGTGAGTTCTACACTCCGCGTGCGGTCACTAAGTTCATAATTGATCGCATCAATCCAAAACTGGGCGAAAAGGTGTTCGACCCTGCGGCGGGAACAGGTGGATTTTTGACGGGTGCAATTGATCATGTGCGCAAAGAAGCTAAGACGGCAGAGGATGAGAAACTTCTACAGCAGTCTGTCTACGGCGTAGAGTGGAAGCAGTTGCCATACTCTCTCCTTGTAACAAACATGATCTTTCACGGCATCGAAGAGCCAGATAACATTCGTCACGACGACACCTTGTCCCGGCCTTATATATCGTATGGGCCAAATGATTACGTCGACGTTATTGCCGCTAACCCACCTTTTGGCGGCGTGGTAAAAGACGGCACTGAAAAGAACTTCCCATCAAGTTTCCGCACAAAGGAAACGGCTGATCTTTTCTTGATATTATTTATTCGCTTACTCAAGCAAGGTGGCCGTGCTGGTATCGTTTTGCCAGATGGATTTTTATTCGGTGAAGGTGCTAAGACGCGTATCAAAGAGCATCTGCTCGAAGAATGTAATCTTCATACGATCATTCGTCTCCCTGGAAGCGTCTTTGCACCATACACGTCGATAGCGACTAATCTACTATTCTTCACCAAGGGTGAACCTACCAAAAATGTTTGGTACTACGAGCATCGGCTACCAGAGGGTGTAAAAGCCTACAACAAGACAAAGCCGATCCGAGTAGAGGAGTTTGATTCGATTAAAGAGTGGTGGGATAACCGCACCGAGAGTGAAGTAGCCTGGAAGGTTAGTATAGATGACATCAAAAAACGCAACTACAATCTCGATATCAAGAATCCAAATATTATAGAAGTCGACGAGCTTAATCCAGAAGAAGTCCTGGCTGACTATCGAGCGAAGCAGGCAGAAGTTAAAAATATTTTAGACAAAATAAAATCCGAACTCACCGAGGCGCTATCTCATCATGACCGTTAGTGAACTGCGCACACTTGTCGATAATCTCGACGAATATATTCATATAGGTGGCGGTATCGACAGGCTTAAAAAGATGGTACTTCATCTTGCCGTCTCTGGCCAACTCGTCCCGCAAGATCCGCTTGAGGGCACTGGCGAAGATCTTTATAGGGAAATACAGGACGAAAAAGAAGTCCTGGTTCGTCAAGGCAGGATAAAAAAGCAAAAAACTCTACCCGAGATCAATAGCGATGCGACCCCGTTTGTTATCCCAGAGAGTTGGAAGTGGGCCCGGCTAGCGAACGTAACGATCTTTTCCATTGGTAGGACTCCGTCACGAAGCGAGTCTAAGTATTGGAATAGCGACTACATGCCCTGGGTGTCCATAGCCGACCTAAGGGCCAATAGCCACATCGGCACCACTAAAGAGAAGATCAGCAAAGAGGCTTATGAGAAGTGCTTTGGCGGCGTAGCAGTTCCCGCAGGCTCATTGCTCTACAGCTTTAAGCTCACGATAGGTAAGATGTCCATAATTGATATGGACGCCGTACATAATGAGGCAATTGCTTCATTTGCAACAATATACCCAATATTTACGGAGTATCTATTTAAGGCTCTTGGAGTTATTGATCCGACAGCTCGCACAAACAGTGCCGTAATGGGCAAAACATTAAACAGCGCGACTCTATCGCTCCTAGAAATACCGCTTCCCCCGTTGGGCGAACAGAAGCGCATCGTTGCGAAAGTGGACAGCATCTTCGCCTTAATTGACCAACTTGCCGAAGTGTATAAATCCGAGCAAGCAGAGCGCAGTAAACTCGTCGCAAGTTCGTTAGCTCAACTCGCAAAAGGCGAAGATGACTTAGAGGGTGGCCTCGCACTAACGCACCTGTCTGAAATTATCCGCACTAAAGCCGACGCAAAGATTCTTCGTCAAACAATTCTTCACCTTGCCATCTCAGGCCAGCTCGTTCCACAAGACCCATCCGAAGGCACTGGCGAAGAGCTTTATCGGCAAATTCAAGCCGAGAAAGCTGAGCTTGTTGAACAGGGTAAGATAAAGAAACACCCGACGTTATCTGAAGTTGGCGACGATGAGATTCCGTATACAATTCCAACTAGCTGGAAGTGGGTGAGGCAAGCTGACATCTTTGATATAACATCCAGTAAACGTGTGATGCAATCTGACTGGAAAAAGTCTGGCATTCCGTTTTTACGTGCACGTGACTTGACTGCCGCGATCAAAACCAATGAGATATCTTCAGATATATTTGTATCTCAGGAGTACTTCGATAGTGTAAAAAAGATATCCGGCGTACCGCAGCCTGGGGACTTGATGGTGTCTGGAGTCGGAACTATCGGTACCCCATACATAGTCAAAGATGGCGATGAATTCTACTTTAAAGATGCTACTATTCTATGGTTTAAGAATTTTAGTAACGTAAGCTCGAAATTTATGAAACAGGTACTATTATCTAGCTACATGAAAAAGAAGGTAAAAAGTCAATCGCAAGGCACGACGGTAGACACATATACGATAGCAAATGCTCGTAAGAATATAGTTCCACTTCCTCCGCTTGCCGAGCAAAATCGTATCGTCGCGAAAACCACCCAGCTCCTTGACCTCGTATCTGAACTTGAAAAGCATCTGGAGAAATAATGACTCTAATAGCTGGCATTCGAGGCATTCGAAAAAGCTATATCGTAGCCGACTCTCGTGCGACAATTAGTTATCCTGACGGCACAACCGAAATCAAGGATAATGCGCAGAAATGGATGCATTTTAATCAATTTTCTACGATTGCTGTTGCTGGTGATGCTCACCTTGGTGCTTACATTGCAAAATATATGGCCAGTATGTCGCCGGAGCATCAATCATTTGCAGCGACAAAAAGTAACTTTGATACATATCTAGAAAACGCTGCGGTCCAATTCAACCAATTTACAGGTAGGTTCACAAGCTGTGCAATTTTGCTTGTGGGCTACGATGTTGCGCAAAAAGATGACTTAGACGCTGCTCGTCTGGGTGATGTGATGGCCGCCGGAGTAAAGAAGCATGGTGAAGGGGTCTCGGTTGAACAAAATATCGATCATGAGATCATTGAAGCGATGTCGAATGCGCTTCATGCGAACGGTGGTCTTAAGAGAGGTGATCGTGTAGAAGTAAACCTCAGTAGGTCGGTGGTCGTTGGTTACAAGGTGTCTATTACGGATAAAGGGGTTGTGATAGAGGAAGACCACGCCGATACGTTTGAATCACTATTCTATGGGGCGGATTCCGCGTACAACAAAGTCGAAGTACCCGTCGAGACTGTGTCGGATATCTATTTTAGAGATACTATGGGTAGAACAAGCCGTGACGTGCTGTTGCTTGATACAATTGACTTGATAAATTTTTACAAGCATACAATAACCGATCGAAGATACACCGGTGTAGGGGGAGGAATTTTTCCGGTGATGATGACTGATACTGGAGGTATATTCTACAGTGACGAGCTCGTGAGGCAGAGTATCCTTGATGGCTCAAGAGAAACTATGAGGGACACCAAAATGATTGACGGAAAGCTGCACTACAAAGAAGGCGATGGACAATACATGCCATACGAAAGTCTGATAGATATAGCGGATAAATTAACGACCAAGCAGTATAAACTAGATTACTCGATCACCTATTAAACATCCAAGCTATATCCAGGCTGGGCTCTGTAGCGCTTTTGCTATCCGACGCGTTTCAGGTTTAACCATACTTTCTTAAGTACACCAGTGAACCATTCTGCAAAATTAAGCATATGAGATAATCCGCTTAGAAATAATCCTTTATTTCTCCAGAAGATAATCAGCCAGCCAGCCGACACGGCGCAACTAGCAATGCTAAACTCTCGAAATGGTAAAAGTACTAGCTTTATTGCCTCTTCGGCAAAAACACCCTTAAATTCCCATACGAGCGATAGCGCAGACGAAAGTATCAATGGAAATTGTCGCAGCAGTTCAACAGCAAACTCTTCCATATTTTAGCTCGTATGGCTTTCTGGGCAGCAGAAATAGCAGCCATTTATTTGCCAGTAGGGAAACTTTTGCCTCGCTACATTCACTGCTTCAAAGCTGGATGTTAAGTATCCGAGGTAAGTTCTATTTAAAATGTCCGGTAGCCAGTTGCATCCACTGTGGTGGACCTCGTGGTCTCCATTGTTCTGTTCATTATTGTTGATGTAATAATGCCTATACATAAAAATCCTTTCGTATAGCGTTAAAGGTTTGTTGTTCGGTCGGTTTACGCTATACTAAAGGTGCAAATGGGCTACTAACTTATTTGTACGACTATCGCCGAAAGGCGATTTTTTCGTATATCGCGAGGACGAAACCCTCCTCTCAAACTCGCATCTCCCACTCTGATACTAATTCTAAATTTAATATACTACCAACGTAACGAAAACGCAACACACACCGTAATGTTTTATTGACAATCCATTATAGCTTGTGCTATGATGTACCCATGAGTAACTACGATTCAATTATAGAAAAGGTTACAAGTCTAAGAGAGCAAAGCGGCCTAACTCAAGAAGAAGTAGCAAGTAAGCTCGGTATAAGTCGTCAGCGATGGATTCTTGTAGAAAAAGGCGAGCGAGATCTCAGCACTGAAGAGCTTGAAATACTAGCGGCATTATTTGGCATTGATGTAGCAGATTTCTTCGAGGAAATTCCAAACGTTAAGAAATTCAAACAGATGTATTTTGCTTGTTTGAAGTTTGCGGCAAATGAACACGGGAACGTCCCCAAGACGAAGCTTGCTAAGCTTCTATATCTTGCAGATTTTACTAACTTCTTTAAGTCACTAGAGCCAATGAGCGGAGTAAAGTATCGACGACTAGACTACGGCCCTGTTGCAGATATCTTTTTCTCCATAACAGATGATTTACTTGAGGGCGGGAAGATAAATATTGACATTCTCGATAGGGGTGCTCAAATGATCTCTTCACGCACCAAGGAAGAGGATACAAGCGAACTTTCCGAGTCTGAATTATCACAAATCAAGGAGATATGTGAATTATGGAAAGATAAGCCGACACAAGAGATAGTTAACTTCACTCATGAGCAAAAGCCTTGGAAGATGTGTCGTGATGGCGAGTATATACCCTACAGTCTGATAATCCAGGAAGACCCAGATCATGTTTACCAACCCGTTGCCGGATAATGACGACTACCGGATATTTTTCACAGACCACGCAAAACGCTATTTTATAAAGCGCTTCGAGAAGGATTACCGAGGCAAGCGGTGGATTGTGACCATAGATTCAATATTTCAGGATTTAAAACGTATCCATTCAATGCAGATGACACAACAAGTCGATGAATTGAATCATGGGGATAATTGTAAACTCTTTAAATACGACTTTACTATTGCGCAGTCTGGGGTTTCGGCGAAAGCCTCAGGCAATAGGTGTGTTGTATTTCTTGATACTCAAAAGCATCGTCAGGACGTATTGATGATGTACTCCAAAGGTGATCTTCCTAAAAATGTAGGCGAAACAGTGTTTATTCGACAAATGGTGCAGCAGCAATTTCCAGATCTTTGGGCTCGACTCAGCTAGGGTTGGGCAACCTTTAGTAGATTAGAATTATCCTTCCTTAGTATTATGTATGGCCCGCCTGGAATCCTTCGCCCAATAATTTCACCCTCCTTAATCTTTTTGCGAATCGTTCGTACGCTTATATTAAGCTTTGAAGCAATAATCGTATCGGGTATAGACTTTTCGTGCCTAAAATCACCACATAAAGATCCTGGTATCTTTCGCTTATTTACGGCATCCTGGCAATTAGAACATTTAAATCCCCATTTATCGAACCAACCAGGAGTGCCATATACGGATTTAAAGCATAGTCCACACTGGCGACCTTCGCCATCCATAGCAAATCCTTTAGGAAAGAGTTTGAGTTTGGCAAAGCGCGCTTTTTCTCGTTGATCTATCTCAATTAGTAAGCTAAAGTAGTCAACTAACCTACGGTGCTCTTCATCCGTAAATTCGCGCTTTAACTGCTCATTATCACTCATAACTACACCTCCTCGTGGCTCATTATTGCTACGTTCCAATTCTATACATACCGTGTCCGATTTGTAGCGTTCTACCCCTGTTAAAGAGTTCGTGACCTGTATGGGGAGCCAAAAAACAATGGGCTTATTTTTAATTCTAGTTCTTCGCCGCAGGGCGAAGCCGTATGGCGAACGGTCGCCGGTGATAAGATGAAGTTTTTGTTGAATTTAGTACACCTCAAGAGCTTCAATAAATGCAACTGGGGTCTTTTTGGTTGATTTTGCAGCTTGCAAGTTTACTTATTGATAAGGGATAAGAGAGTTTCAGAGTCAAATTACTTGAATATATTACAATTTATATTATAATAATAAATAATTTCTCGGGCTAATAGTAGATTTTCGCTAGAGAAAGTACATCCACAGACTAACTATGGGGTCATGTAACGTGAAAGATTCCTGGTTGTTTGATTATAGTCGGGGCAATGCGCAGATGAGCATGGGCCAGTTTGGCAAAATATTGTTTTGCGCTTTTAGATCAGCGCATCAAAGAATGATCGTATGTGCTGTGATACAATAAAACAATTATGGGAATTATCAAAATAATTACAGAAAAGAATTTTGATAGGTTAGAAACACCAGATAAATGGGACGGATATCGCATTCGCCATGGTGCGCGGGCGGTCCTATTAGATGAGACGTCCAGGATTGCGTTAATGCATGTCTCTAAGCAAAACTATTACAAGCTACCTGGCGGCGGTGTTGATCCAGGCGAAGATACCGAGATGGCACTGAGAAGAGAGCTATTAGAAGAGGTTGGATGTACGGATATCAATATCATCACTGATTTAGGCGAGGTCTATGAATATCGTGATCAATGGGAAATGAAGGCTGAGCATCATGGATTTATTGTTAAAAAATCAGGCGATATCATTAGTCCATCGCGTACTGAAAAAGAAATTGAAAATGGGCATGAAACAGTTTGGGTCGATGGTATTGACCAGGCGATTAAATTAGTTGAATTCGGCAAGTCATTTGTTGATGAATATGGACAATGGTTTGAGATTGAGCGCGAATTAGCTTTTTTAAATAAAGCTAAGAATGCTTATTTCGTTAAAGAAAAAGAATAAATAGTGTAGTCTATAAATAGGACGGCTTACGAGATGCAAATTATTTCATCTGTTTGCTATACTTACTATCATGAAAGAAATTCTTTTCGCAACGGGCAATTCATGAAAGATTAAAGAGGCGAGTCATGCTTTATCTGAGTATGGTATCAATGTTAAGTCTATTAAAATTGAC
>Ga0265295_1001029_pt1 | contig 51851 bp, 43 predicted proteins | sample Munlansysbiofilm_FD_192503 | JGI IMG/M metagenome (GOLD analysis project Ga0265295, IMG submission 192503) | Leachate microbial communities from a municipal landfill in Southern Ontario, Canada - Methane capture system biofilm | ecosystem: Engineered > Solid waste > Landfill > Unclassified ... | reverse complement strand
GGTGTAGGTCCCGTCGTCATTCACATGCAGCACCCACTCGTTCCCAGCTCCGGTCAGAGTCTTGCTCGCCGCATCCCACACCGCGCCCTCGGCGCTCAAAGCCAGGCTGCCGGCGCCATCCGCACCAAATGCGAAATCGAGCGTCCCCTGCACTCCATGGCCGAGGTCCGTGCTCTCGTCCACTGCCTGATTGCCCACCGACAACCTCGGGCCATCGTCAAGGATGTGAATCACCACGCTGCCACCTTCGGCTCTGCTTCCGTCCGAATCGACAGCGGCAAATGTAAATTGATCGGCGACCTGATCCGTCGTCCCTGTCCCACCGGGAACGGAATGATCCAGCGTATTGTCTTTCAAGATATACGTCCAGCTACCGTCGCCGTTGATTGTCAGATCGCCGTACGTTCCCGCCACCACCAGTGAAGTTCCCGAACCATCGATGGTTATGATCTGCCCATTGCCGAAATCGAGAATGCCGGGGGCATCCGATCCAAAACTCACCCCAAGGTCCGCCAGCGAACCTCCTTTAACAAGGCTACCGGCATCGGGAGATGTTCCGTCCGGCAAATTGGCTTCATCAAAGGTCAATTCCGCATGACCGACAATAGGCACTGTATCTATTGGTGCTTGAGATTCCTCCGGTTGACCGCCGGGGGGAGGGTCGAGAAAGTTGAGCGAGACGCCCCTGGTTTCGGCCCCCGAATCGGGCAGGACTTCCATCTGGTCGGCGGTGAAGACGACAACCTGCCGGCCGCCGCCTCTCGCGCCAGCTCCCGCCCCGGAGACACCGGCGCCAGCCGCAGTCGCGGGCAAGTCGGTGGTGGGGTCGAAATTTTCATCCTGCAGCGCGGTCTGAATATCTTCAACCTGGGCGACAGCATCCGTGGTCCCTTCGTGCCCGCCACCACCATAGACATCATCGTCCAGCAGCACATCGGACATTCGCCCCAAATCGAGATGTCCCTGCTGACCGGTCAAGGCAACGGAAACGCTGCCGTCCGGACCGGTGACGATCCGCTCGTGAGCATATATGGGGCTGTTCGGGGTCAGGATACGTTCAACGCCGGCGGGGGAAACGGCCTTGACTGTGCCATAAACGATAAAGACCTTGCCAATGGGCTGGTTGTTCACTGGAGCCATGCGACCGTCCTTTGAGTAATGAGGGGAAAATCCGCTCGATAATTTTATATATTATAAACCAGAAAAAAAGACGCCACCATTGTACCAAGGTACTATTGCGTGTTTTTTCTAGTCGGTTATGTTATCGGCGTAAGGAGACGAGTTGGCCACCTTGGCTTCGGTTTTCCGGATAACCAAACGCTCTTGGTGCATTTTTCCGAAAATACGGACGGCTCCAAGACGATCAATCCGAAAAGCCGAAACAACCGAAGAAAGAGACGACGAATTTTTTCGGAAGATCGCCATTCCTGGCAAGCAACACATTGAAATAAAAAGCAGAAAAACGCAGCTATCAAAACAGGTTCGTTTTGTGCATACTGTTAGGCATTTAATCAAACAACCATATCGCACCCTGAAAATCCAACGGTGCTGTTCCGGCCTTCGGCAGACAACTTCTTTTAGAAAAGGAGAGATGATCATGAATAAGCACTTGCGAGTGATCGCATTGACGATTCTTTCAACTGCGGTTCTTACCGCCTCCAACGCGCAAGCGGTCTATATTGCGGACACGTTTTTTGGGGATGGAACCTTGACCAGTGGAGAGAGCATTGCCGCAGGCGAAGACCGTTACGACCCGGACGACAAAGGGTACGATATTTCCGGCATGAAGGTAACTTCTTCGGGAACACAACTGACAGTGACGTTGTATGGGGAATATTTCAAAACTTGGAGTGACTATATATCATCATCAAGTAATAATATTGAAACTGTTTATGCCCCAGGCTCGCTTTTCCTGAGCACCAATGGCTGGACACCGTATGGCACAGCGCCTTATTACACGGAAGACGGGTGGGATGAAGGAACAAATTGGGACTATGCCGTAACCTTGGACGGCCTTAAGATTGACGCTTCCTTTCAAACAACGGGCACGACAAGTCTGTACAGCACACAATCAGGCACAATCTATGCTGGATTGTTGAGGACTGAACAAGAGGCTTGGTTTACCCCGACAGTTGAAGAACTGGCTTCAGGGACTTGGTGGCTTGATTCAAACTCACTAACCATTACGATAGATTTGGCAGGGGCATGGGATGGCACCAGTGATCTCGGCCTTCATTGGACCATGAGTTGCGGCAACGACGTCATCGAAGGTGCGTTTACCCCCGTTCCCGAACCGGGTACCGCGCTGCTGCTCGGTTCCGGCCTGATCGGCCTGGCCGGTATTCGCCGCCGGACCAGATAAGTTTTTCTCCTTCACCGAAGGTCAACGGCCGCTTTCCACCCGGAAAGCGGCCGTTTTTTTTATCGTTCCCGCCGCTTCCCGCTGCCGAAGGCAGCGCCAACCGCTCTTCCCCGCCTCCGTTCTCCCCGCCCCCTCCGCTCCAGAGGAAGCTGTTTCGCTTTCAGCGTGATCGTGCTATGGTGCCGAAAATATCCCTCCGGTCATTGTGCCGACGGGCAGAAGCCACCAAGTGCCGCCGAGATGCTGTTCGTTCATCCATCCGTGAAGCCATCCCTGTTCCGGGCCAGATGGGTCGCCCGGTTTCCGATTGCCCTCCAGCCCGAGGTTGTCCCGTGAAGAAATTCTTTTTCCTGATGCTGCGTCCCTTTGTCTGGTTGTGGAAATTCCTCAGCTCCGGCCTGACGGTGGTCTCCAACCTCGTTTTTCTCGGCCTGGTCATGCTCGTGCTCACTGCGGTCCTGTATACGCCTCAGGTCCAGGTGCCGATGCAGAGCGCCCTGCTCCTGGCCCCGGAGGGGGACATCGTCGAACAGCGATCGTCCATGGACCTCGTCACCAAGGTGTTGAACCGGCCCTCCGGCACCCCCCTGCCCCAGGAGACCTTTCTCCAGGACATTCTCGACGCCATCCGCGCCGCCGGCGACGACCGGCGGATCAAGCTGCTGGTCCTCAACACCAACCGCATGGGCGATGCCAGCCTCGACCAGATCCGGACCATCGGCGCGGCCATCGATACCTTCAAGCGGACCGGCAAAAAAGTGCTGGCCGTGGGCAACAGCTTCAACCAGGCCCAATACTACCTGGCCTCCTGGGCGGACAAGATCTACCTCCACCCCCTGGGCGCGGTGCACCTTCGCGGTTTTTCGGTTTTTCGCCTGTATGCGCGCGAACTGCTCGACAAGCTGGCGGTCAACTTCCATGTCTTCCGGGCCGGCGCGTTCAAATCGGCCGTGGAGCCGCTCCTGCGCGACAACATGTCGGCCGAGGAAAAGGAGGACACCGGCCTGTGGCTCGGCAACCTGTGGAATATCTACTGCGACGACATCGCCGCCCACCGCAAGCTGGACAAACGGGTGTTCGTCGACAACGTCAACCAACTGGCCGCCCAACTCGGCTCGGCGGGTGGCGACCGGGCCCAGTTGGCCCTGACCACCGGCTTGGTGGACGGCCTGAAGACCCACCGGGAGATGGAGGAACTGCTCAGTCAGGAAGCCGGCCCGGCGCCCGACAAGAAGGGCTTCAACCATATCGGCTTTCGGGAGTATCTCGACACCGTCACCCCCTCCTACACCGACAGCGGGGAGAAAAAAGAGCTGATCGGCATCATCGCCGCTTCCGGCAATATCCTGCCCGGCAAGGGGGCGACCGGCCAGATCGGCGCCGAGGATCTGGTCAAGCGCATCCGCAAGGCGCGCCAGGATGCGCGGGTCAAGGCCATTGTCCTGCGGATCGCCACCGGCGGCGGCAGCGCCTTCGCATCCGAACTGATCCGGGAGGAACTGGCGGCGGCGAAGAAGGACGGCAAGGTCGTGGTGGTGTCCATGGGGTCGATGGCCGCCTCGGGCGGGTATTGGCTGGCGGCCGAGGCGGATGCGATCGTGGCCGCGCCGACCACGCTCACCGGCTCGATCGGTATTTTCGGCGCCATTCCCACGGTGGAAAAAACCCTGGCCCGGCTCGGCATCCACAGCGACGGCATCGGCACCACCGACATCGCCCACTTCGGCAATCTGACCACCACCATGAGCACCGCGGAGGCATCGATCCTGCAAATGGACATCGACCGGGGATACCGCCGGTTCATCGATATTGTCGCCAAGGGGCGGAACATGAACGCGGAGCAGGTGGAAAAAATCGCCGAGGGGCGGGTGTGGGACGGCGCCACCGCCCTCAAGCTGGGGTTGGTCGACCAGCTGGGCGACCTTCAGGATGCGGTGGCCGAAGCCGCCAAGCGGGCCAAGGTCCCGGCGGAGAATGGCTATTACATCGAATTGACGCCGGAGAACTATCTGGAGCGTTTCAAACAACGGGCCGAACAGCCGGTCGAGGCCCTGATGGCCCGGCTGTGGCCCGCAACCCTGGTTCCGGCCCCGCTGCGGCGGCCAATCGCGGAGCACCTCGACCTGCTCCTGCTCCAGGGCGACCCCAGGGGCCTCTATTCCCACTGCCTGCTGCCGCTTTCGGCCCTTTCCTTCCGCTGAACCGGTGCCGCGAAAGCGGCACCGCATTCTATTGCCACATCGGCCATCCCATACTTTGTAGAATAAAATTATATGGATGACGACGTGTCATTTCGAGCGGAAGCGAGCAATCCCCTTGCCATGACGAGATTTCCCCGCGCTCCGCACGCCGAAACGACCAAAACATCTATCTCGCTTGAATAAAAAAAAATCACCTAACCCTTGAGCACCGCCAGGGGTTGGAGTTCGACCGCGATCTCGATCAGATCGAGCTGGTTGGCGATTACTTCGCCGATATCCTTGTAGGCGCCGGGCGCCTCCTCGAGATCGGCGCGGTGGCGCAGGGAATGGAGAACCCGGCTCTGTTCGAGCCTGGCGATCTCCTCTTGTAAATTCAGCACCCGCTGGGCCTGTTTGCGGCCGAGCACCCGGCCGGCCCCGTGCGAGCAGGACATGAACGACTGCGGATTGCCGAGCCCCCGGACGATGTAGCTGCGGCTGCCCTGGCACCCCGGAATGATGCCGTACTCGCCCGCGAAGGCACGGGTGGCGCCCTTGCGGTGCACCCAGACTTCCTTGAAAAAATGGGTCTCGCGGGCCGCGTAGTTGTGGGCCACGTCCAGGGGTGGCTCAAACTGATCACAGCCGGTCGCCTCGGCAACGATCTCCTGGAGCACGGCCATCATCTCGCCCCGGTTGGCCCGGGCAAAGTCCACGCAGTAGGCCATCTCCCGCAGGTAATTCTGCCCCTCGGGGGAATCCAGCGGCAAGAGCGCCAGTTGCCACTCTTTGGGCACCGCGTTCCTGCCCGCCTTTTTGGCCAGACGGACGGCCAGGTCGTTGTAGTGGCCGGCCACCTTGTAGCCGAGATTGCGGCTGCCCGAATGGATCATCAGCCAGATCCGCCGGTCGTTGCCCCGCTGGATTTCGATGAAGTGGTTGCCGCCGCCCAGGGTGCCGATCTGGCGGCGGGCATTGTCGAACTCGCCGGCCACCACCGGCAGTTCCCCGGCGCCGGGATCGGGCATGACCTCGGCCGGCCGCGGTTTGTCGTGATGCTTGAACCCCAGGGGAACGGCGGTGCGCAGGGAAGCGAGGATCTTTTTGAGCTGCAGGACGGTCACTTCGGCCAGGCCGGTGCGGACGGCCCGCATGCCGCAGCCGATATCGACCCCGACCGCGTTGGGGATGACCGCCCCCGAAGTGGCCAGCACGCCGCCGATGGGCATGCCGTAGCCCACATGGGCATCGGCCATGATGGCCACGTGGTGAAAGGCGCAGTCCAGGTTCGCCAGGCGGTGCGCCTGGGCCATGGCCTCGTCCTCCAACTCGTCCAGCCACAGCAGCAGCGGTATTTTTTCGGTGGAGATCGTCCGTTTCACAGTGTCCTCTTGCTCTCTGCGCTCCCTGGTCTATAGTACCGCCTCATGAACCGGGCCCTTCGTCGGCCCTGAGCCCCACGATTCGGCACTTTCCCTGAAACAACTGCCCACACCACCTGGCCCATGATCACCCCGGACACCCTGACCCATCTCTGGCTGCACCTCGGCTGGCCGCTGCTGCGCCTGCTCCTCTTTCTCGCCATCGGCCTGCTGGCGGCCCTGTTCATCGAATCGCTCAACTGGACCGGAAAACTGGCGGTCATCGCCCGGCCGCTGACCCGGTTCGGCCATCTCTCGCCCCTGACCGGCGCCTCCTTCTCGGTGTGCTTTTTTTCCGGCATGGCGGCCAACACCATGCTGGCCGAAGGGTACGCCACCGGGCAGTTGAGCCGCAGGGAACTGATCCTGGCCAACCTGTTCAACAGCCTGCCCAGCAATTTCCTCCACCTGCCGACCACCTTTTTCATCGCCGCGCCGATGATCAAGGGCGCGGCCTTCGTCTACATCGGCCTGACCGTGGCCGCGGCCATCCTGCGGACCCTGCTCGTCACCCTGCTGGGACGGACGCTCCTGCCCGCCGGCAACGGCGAGATCGCCCCCGTCGACCTGCCCCCAGCTCCGGAACATCCCTTTCGCGCCGCCCTCGACAACACCATGAAACGGTTCAAGCGGCGCATCCGCAAGATCGCCGGCTATACCGTGCCGATCTACATCATCTTCTACGCCCTCACCGAGGCCGGTTTTTTCGCCGCCGCCGAACGGTTCATGGGGCAGCATCTCTCCTGGCTTTCCTGGCTCTCGCCCCAGGCCCTGTCGATCCTCACCTTTCAGATGGCCGCCGAGTTCACCGCCGGCCTCGCCGCCGCCGGCTCGCTGCTGGCCAGCGGCACCATGCGCATGGAGGAAATCGTGCTGGTGCTCCTGATCGGCAACATCCTCTCCTCGCCCATCCGCGCCCTCCGCCATCAATACCCGTACTATGCGGGTATCTTCAAACCGGTGCTGGCCGCGGAACTGATCTTCTTCAGTCAGGGATTCCGGGCCTTGAGCATAGCCCTGGTCGCCTTTTTGTATTATTCTCTGGTCATGTAGCCACCCGGCCGGCACGGCGGGCACCCACTCCGGCACCTCTTGCGAGGGAGACACGATGGACAAGACCATTCTGGTTGCGATCGACGGTTCGGTGTACTGCGGCAACAGCCTGGAATATCTGAGCAGACTTTTCCGTTCCGACCCGAGCCTTTCCCTTCACCTGCTCAGTGTGGTTTCCAGCGGGGGCGGCGGCAAGGACTGGATGTTCGATGTCGACCCGCTCCGCGGCCAGTCCCCCGAGGCGGAGCAGCGGGCGCGGGTGGCCCGCCGGCATCTGCGGGAGGCCGAGGACCGGCTGGTCCGGGACGGATTTCCTCGGGAACGGATCGAGACCAGGGTGAAGATCGCGGCCAGTGTCAGCGGCACGATCCGCGACGAGGCCGAACATGGCAACTACGATAGCGTGGTCATCGGCCGCCGCGGCCTGGGCACTGTGGGCACCATGTTTTTCGGCAGCGTCTCGGGCGAACTGGTCGAAAAATGCCACAAGGTGCCCCTGTGGATCGTGGACGGCAGCGCCACTGCCGAACGGTTTCTCCTCGCCGTCCACAGCCATCCCTCCTCGCTGCTGGCCGCCGACCACCTCGCCTACATGCTCAAAAGCCATCCAGGGGGCGCCGACATCTGCCTCTATCACTCCAATTCGGTCTTCGGGTCCCAGCGGGCGGCCAGGCCCGAGGAGTTTCACGCCCAATGGGGCAGGGAGTGGTGCGACACACACCTCGATCTGGAGAACTTCCTCTTTTACGCCCACCTTCAGTTGCTGGTCGAGGGGGGCATCCCCCGGCACCGCATCACCCAACTGCCCATGCAGATGCATCTCGATGTGGGCAGCGATCTGCTGCGCCAGGCCAAACAGCACCGCTGCGGCACCATCGTCATCGGCCGTCGTCGTCGCGACCTCGCCAAGGCGCAGCTCCGGGGCGTTTCCGACAAGACCCTGAAACAGGCGCAGAACATCGCCGTCTGGCTGGCGGGCTGACCTCCCGCGCCACCCTGCCTTTTTGCCGCCCTTTTCTCAGGGTTGAGGGCCCGACTGGCCAGGGACGGCCGGCCTGACGATCACCGTGGCCGCCCGCTCGGGCGCGAGGTACTGCCGCGCCAGTTCGGTCAACTCCTCGGCCTTGATGGCGGCGAATCCCTCCAGGATGGTGAGCGGCCATTGCAACTGCTGCGGATGGCGGCTGGACAGGTTGAGCACCGATTCCATCCAGTAGCGATTGTTGCGCTTGATGTCCTTGATCGAGGTCAGTGTTGGCTCCAGGGCCCGGTGCAGTTCGTCCTCGCCGACCCCCTTGCCGCTTAGGCCGGCGGCCACCTCCCTGGTCGCCCGGGCGAGCGCTTCGGCCTGGTCCGGGGCGACGATCAGGCTGCTTTTCATCAGGCCGAAGCCGGCGTTGGCCCGGCTGGGCTGGCTGATCACCCGGGGGGCATAGGTGGCTCCCAACTCTTCCCTGATCTTGACCCGCAGCCGGTCGTCGAACACGGAGGCCAGCAGGTTGAGCCGCCGGGTGCGGTCGATATCCCAGAAATCGCTGGTCTGCCAGGCCACGGTCAGAAGCGCCCGGTCGAGGGAACTGGCCGCCTGCAGACGACGCTGTTCGCCGGCCGGGAACACGATCGGCTGTACCGGCGGCGCCTCCCCGGCCTGCCGCCGGTCCGCCCCGAAATACTGTCGCACCAGCGTGACCGCCTCACCGGGATCGATATCGCCGACCACATTGATTTCAAGAGGTTCGCGGGCAAAAGCAGGCGCCAGCCACTGGCCGATCCGGGCCAGATCGATTGTGTTCACCTCGTCCCAGGTCGGCAGCCCGTACTCCGGACTGCCCCCGGCCAGAAACCGGTCTCCCTGGATCTGGCCGATCCCCTCCACCGTGCCGGCCAGTTGATCGTACATCCGCCGCAGGTTCTCCCGACTGCGGCGGATGTCCTCGGCCCGGAAGACCGGATCGTACAGGCGATGGCGGAGCAGGTGCAGCAGTGTTTCGAATTCATTGCGCAAACTGCTGCCTTGAAAGGAAAAGCTTTCGGGACCGACGGCAAAGTCGAGACTGACGTTGGTCCCGGCCAGGGCCTCGCCCAACTGCTCGCGGGTCAACCTGCCGATGCCGCTTTCCCGCATCAGGGCCTCGGCGGCCAGGGCCATGCCCGCCGCCGGTTCGGCCTGCCTGCCGTTGCCGAACTGCACGGACAGCAACACCTGATTAGCCTGGAAATCGGTGGCCTTGACGTTGAGGACCACGCCGTTGGGCAAGGTCACCGTCTCCACGCCTATCTCCTTGTGGCTCGCCCGTTCGACCGGCTCGTTTGCCGGGACGGGCGGCGGCGCCAGATAGGGAAAAGGCGCCCGCTGCGCCTCCACCCAGGCCGGGATCTCTTTGCTTTCGTTAGTTCTGTACAGCGCGCGCACCTGGTCCTCCAGTTGGGCGGCCGTCAGCCCCGGTTCCAAAACCCCGGCCAGGTGGATCTGCCGTCGCGGCTGGCTCCACTGCTGGCGCAGGGCATCGTTGATTTCGGTCAGGGTGAGGCCATCGACCTCCGGCCCATAGAACGCCATTTCCTGGGTCGGGCTCATGACAACCTCGCCGTCGCCGAGCTTGCGGATGATTTCCTCGGCAATCTCCCGGCTGTCGCGGGAAGGCGCGGTCTGCACCGCCTTGTCCAGCAGCGCCCTGATTTCCCGCTTGCCCCGGGCCAGCTCCGTCTCGGTGAAGCCGTGCTTCAGGGCCTGGGCAAGCGTCGTCTGCAACAGGGCCAGCCCGTCCCGCCATGTGCCGGGCTCGGTCCGGGCGGTCAGGGTGGCGTATTGGTATTGTCTGAGAAAAAGGCCGGCGTGCGTCTGGGGTTGCGCCAGGGGACTGCCCGGACGCTGTTCGAGCTGATCCAACCGGTTGCCGAGCAGGATCGAGGCCATGTACTGCCGCAACTGCTCGATTTCCCAGGCCCGCGAATCCTGGCGGGGCTGGATGTTGCCCACCGTGGACAGGCTCAGCGCGGTGGAGCCCAGTTCCGGTTCGGGCAGGACGAGGATCTCGATTCCCGATTCCTTGACCGACCCCGTCTCCAGACATGACACCGTTGCCTCCGCCGCCGTCAGTCCGGCAAAGGCCGTCTCCAGGAGTTTCGCGGTTTCCGGCGGACGCATGGCGCCGACCACCACCACGATCATGTTGTCGGGCCGATACCACCGGTCGTAGAACGAACGGAGCAGGCGGCTGTCGGCCGTATTGAGCACCTCCTCCACCCCGATGGGATCGCGCCGGGCCACCAGGGTGCCGGCGAAATCGAACTCCATCTGTTTTTTCGAGACCCGGCTGGCGGCGGAATCGCGGCTGCGCTTTTCCGCCAGGATGACGCCCCGCTCCCGATCCACCTCTTTCTCCAGCAGCAGGGCTCCCCTGGCGTAATCGGCCAGCACCTTGAAGCCCTCCGCCATCACCGCGGACTCGGCCGAGGGCAGCAGGAGATTGTAGACCGTCTCGTCGAAACCGGTGCGGGCATTGGTGTCGCCGCCGAAGTCCATGCCCAGGGACTGGAAGTACTTGATCAGCGTGCCAGGCGGATAATGGGTGGTGCCGTTGAAGAGCATGTGTTCGAGGAAGTGGGCCAATCCCCGCTGCTCCTCGGTTTCCTGGAGCGAGCCGGCCCGGACGACCAGGTAGAGGGCCACCCGGTTTTTCGGCTCGTCGTTGGCCATGAGCACGTACCGGAGCCCATTGGCGAACCTGCCGAACGTGAGCGCCGGGTCCGGTGGCAGATCGCTGCCGTCGTGGGGCCAGTTGGCGGCCAGGCAGGACGGCTGCGCCGGCCGGGGCGCGGGCCCGATGGACTCTGCGCCGAGCAGCGACGGCAGGAACAGGAGCGCGAAAAACAGGGCGGCCACGCGGCGCCACGAAAACGGAAAGACGGATTGCGGCATTGTCGAACCTCGAGGTTTGGTGTACACAACGGAAACAACTGTCAGACTATAGTGTGCGCCCGGAGGGGAAACAAGATGATTATCGCCGGCAAACGGGCCCTGGTGCTGGGGGCGACGCGCGGCATCGGCCTGGCCGTCGCCCGGACCCTGGCCGATCAGGGCGTCCGCCTGATCCTGCCCTGGTTCGACTGGCCCGAATCGGTGTCGGCCCTCCAGGAGGAATTCGGCGGCGGCCGGGACGGCCACCTGCTGCTGCGGACCGACCTGCGCCAGCCGGATGAGGTGGCGGCGTTGATGGCCGCCATCGACGAACGGTTCGGCGGCCTGGAGATCGTGGTCAACAACGTCGAGCGCGGCGGCATGCCGATCCTGCACGGCGGCTATCGGCGCGAAGTCAACCGCGAGCAGTGGCAGTTGGAAATGGACACCACCCTGCGCGCCAAATGGCTGGTGTTCGACCACGCCCTGCCCCTGCTGCGCCGCAGCGGGGCGGCAACGGTGGTCAACGTCTCCTCGATCGCCGGGATCGTCGGCCGGTCCGGGCCGGCGGGGCTCCTGTTCAGCGACGGCTATGCCGCAGCCAACCGGGGCGTGCAGTCCCTGACCGAGACCTGGGCCAGAATCGGCGCGCCTTCCATCCGGGTCAACGAAATCATGCTGGGCCTGATCGATTTCCGGCACGGACCGGGCACCAGGGGGTGGGATTTGCTCACCGAGGAGCAGCGGCGCGACCTGCTGGCGCACACCCTGCTCCGGAGGACGGGCACACCGGAAGAGGTGGCGCAGGCCGTGCTGTTTCTGATCCGGGATGCGGATTTCCTGACCGGCGCCGTTCTGCGCCTGGACGGTGGTTACGTGGTGGGGGGGGAGCGCCCTTCGGTCATGCCCGAAGGGATTCTCTAGCAGGGGAACGTTCCGAGGATGGTGCTCTCAGCTTTCCAGCACCCAGTCGGGGAGGTGGTGCATGATGTAGTCGGTCACCTTTTCCTTGGCGGCCGGGTCGTTTTGCCGGATGCCGGCATCGCGCATCACTTCGTCGAAGTCGTACCAGCAGAGTTCCTTGTCCTGATGACTGTACACCGTCAGGATCCGGTGATCCGGGTCGTCGAGGTCCTCTTCCTCCTGGATGGCGGCCACCAGGCGGACCGCTTCGTCATAGGGCAGAAAACGGACTGCATCTTCGCTCATCGAACACTCCACACTCCGGCCGACAAGGGACGGGAGCAACGCACACGTGCAAGGCGGGCCGCACGGGTCAGCGCGCCTTGCACGACAAAAACGGGGATCAGGCTGGCTTGACGACAGCCCCGGAACGGATGCAACGGGTACAGACGTTGGCATGCACGGTACTGCCGCTGCTGGTCTGCATGCGCACCCTTTGCAGATTGGGCAGCCAGCGACGACGGGTCTTATTGTGGGCGTGGCTGACGTTGTTTCCCGTCGAGGGGCCTTTGCCGCAGATTTCACAAGTACGGGCCATGATGTTTCTCCTCAGGTAAATCGTTTGACAATAGCCGCGAATAATAGCCTCGCACCATGAAAAAGCAAGTTCTTTTCGCGATCCTCCCCCAGAATCTGCCACAGACGGCGCCACCCGTCGCCCTCACCACCAGGGAAGCGACGGCCGTATTGCCGCGTCGCCGGCCCGCTCGGGCAAGACGCGCGGAGAACCCGACACAAACGATACCGTAATTTTTTTCGTTCATGGGTTGGTTTTTTGCTATAATCGTCCTTACAATCAAAACGTCCCCGAAAGCCGCCTTCAGCCGTATCGCTACCGACAGGGAAGCGATGCGCCCGCCGCTCGGGCACCAGGCCCAAGACCGATGATGCACCATTCTCCGCCCCACAAGGAATTGCCGCATGAGCCATACCGTCACCCTGATTTATGAATTTCTCTCGTGGCGGTCAGTCCTTGACATTCTCCTGATTGCCGCCGGTCTGTTTTTTCTCTACCGGACCCTGCTCCGCCTCGGCACATGGAAAATCATGGCCGGCATCCTCCTGGCCCTGGTGGTGTTCATCCTGGCCAATGCCCTCCAGCTTAAGGGCATCGAGTGGATCTATCACAACGTCAGCAACGTGGCCGTTCTCGGTCTCATCATCATCTTTCAGCCGGAATTGCGCAAAGTCCTGGAAAAGGCGGTCTCGGTCCCGCCGCACCGACTCAGAGACCAGGATGCCCCACTATACGCCCTTATCGGTGACGCCCTCGTCAAGCTGGCCCAGGAGCGGTGCGGCGCCATCATCGTCTTTCCCGGCAAAGAACTGATCAACAGCAAGATTTCAGGCGGTTACCAACTGAACGCCGTCCCCAGCCTGCCGCTCATCCTCAGCATTTTCGATTCCAATTCGCCGGGACATGACGGCGCCGTCATCATCGAGGGCGGCAAACTGACCCAATTCGGGGTGCGTCTGCCCATGTCGCAATCAACCAGGCTTTCCGAGGAATACGGCACCCGCCACCACGCCGCCATGGGGCTTGCCGAACAGACCGATGCCCTGGCCCTGGTCGTTTCCGAGGAGCGGGGCAGGGTTTCGATCTTTGTCAACGGCGAGATGCATCCAGTGCGCACCGCCGATGAAATCACCGGGGCTATTGTCGCCCATCAGCGGGAAATGGGCTTCCTCAATCGGGACAGCGCGCCGAAAATCCGCAAGCGAACCATCTTCCAGATTGCCGCCAGCCTGATCATCGCCATCGTCTTCTGGTCGACCCTCATCATCTCGCAACGCGAGGTGGTCGAGCGCGTCCTCCCGGCAACCATCGACTACACCACCCCGGCCGAGGACCTGGTGCTGGTCGGCGAAAAAGCCAACGAAGTCAAACTCTATCTTTCCGGCCCCAAATCGGAGATCGACAACCTGGCCAACAACCCGCCCAGTGTCAAGATCGACCTGTCCAAAATGGCCAAAGGCAGCCAGACCATCATCATCACCAGCGAAAACCTGCGGCTGCCCAAGGGGATCACCCTGCTCGACACCTCCCCCCAGCAGCTCAAACTGACCCTGGCCGCCGTGGTGCAGAAAAATGTGCCGATCACCCCCCAGATCATCGGCAAACTCCCCGGCAACCTGAAGATCAAGCAAATCACCGTGATCCCGGACACCGTACTGGTCACCATTCCGGTCACCAAGGAAGAAAAAATCAACGAAGAAGTCCTCACCACCCCGATTTATCTGGAGTCGATCTCCACCGACAGCAAACTGTTCTGCAAGGTGATCGCCCGCCCCTCGATTCAGCCGGTGGCGAAACGCTGGCCGGACGTGGAAGTCATCATCGAGTTGAAATGACCGCCCTTCGGCGGCTGACCGGACCCGCCTGAGCCGGGATGGCCGGCCGCCGTTCCAGCCGGAAACCCTCCCCGCCACTCTTCTTTTCCCCTGTCGCTTTTCCCTGCCCCGCGCAAAATCGCACCCCCACCCCCGCATCGTTACATTTTTGAGCATATACATAAAAAATTATGCCATAAATGTTACATGAAATGCGATTTTCCGTCACCTCACCCCAGACCTTCTCGAGCAACATACTAACAATAAATTAATTTTTCAAAATTTCAAACTCTATCAAAAAGGGCACGATACGTGCATAATTGTAACCATCATGTACTACTGCGCCACGTGCAAAGACGGCCTGCCCGGACAGCCAGACTCTCTTCGCACGGGGGACCGCTGCAACATTTATTGAAAAAGGAGAGAATATGAAACGTTTGTTTTCCGTGGCCGCCTTTGCCGCCCTCGCCATGGCCACCACCGCACCCCAGGCAACCGCGGCGACCGCCACCGCCGCCCTTGACGCCAACAGCGCCTACGTATGGCGTGGCTTGACCATGAACAACGGCTTTGTCCTGCAGCCGAGCATGGATGTTTCCCACAATGGTTTCGCCTTCAATGTCTGGGGCAACTACGACGTCGACGATTACGACGGCGCCCTCAACGACAACAGATTTTCCGAAATCGACCTGACCGGTTCCTACGCCTTCAAGCTGGGGAGCGTCGACGCCAGTCTCGGCATCATTCATTATCTGTTCCCCGAGGCCTCCGACGATGCCGACAGCAACACCACCGAACTGTTCGCCGGCCTCAGCTACGACCTTGGCGCCGGGTTCGCCATCTCCACCAAGATCTACTACGATATCGATGTCGTCTCGGATTATTACATCACCGCCGGCCTGGGATACTCCTACAACCTCAACGACCAGACCACCCTGGGCCTGAGCGCTCTGGTCAGCTATGCCGGTGACGACTTCACCGAGTATTACGCAGGAGGTACGGACAGCGGTTTCTTCAACTACACACTCACCGCTTCGGTGAAGTACATGGCCACCGAGGCCTTCGGCATCGGCGCCAATATCAATCTGGCCGACAACCTGGACGACGACGCCCTGCCGGATGAGTCCGTGCACACCAACGTCTACGGCGGCATCAGCCTGACCTACACCTTCTGACCCCTCTTTCCTCCGTTCCTCTCCCCCTCTTCCCGGCATCGGCATGCCCCCCGGGAAGGGGGGTTCCATTCCGCTCCCCCTGCTTCCATCCCGTCCTCCGCAAAAAAAGCGCCCCCGATTCCCCCCTTTTTCCCGCGCATCTGCCCTTGGTATCTCCTTGCCGGATTTCCGCGGGGCCGTATTTGACATTTGTCCCCAAACGTGCGTGAATACATCTGGTAACAGGTGTGGCCGGTTCGAGCGTCCTTCGCGTCGCTCTTCCGGCTAAGCCGCGTTGCCGTCCCCCTCAACACAAAGGAGAGTCCGTATGTTGAACAATCTGAAAATCGGAACACGACTGAGCCTCGGCTTTGGCGCGCTGCTGGCGCTCATGCTCCTGGTCGGTGGATACAGCATCAAGGAGATCAAGGAGTTGCATCATGAAATCGACCTGCTGGTCACGGACCGGATGGTCAAGGTCGAGCAAGCCAACGCGCTCATCCGCGACATCAACGTCGTGGCCCGTGCGGTTCGCAACCTGCTCCTCGACGACGACAGCGGGCGTCGGCGAACCGAATTGGAGCGGGTAGCCGAAGCACGGAAAAGTGCCAGCGGGCTGCTGGAAAAACTCACCGCATCCGTCACCGACGAAAAGGGCGCGGCACTGGTGAAAAGCATCATCACCGACATTCGCCCCGTTTTTTCCCGGCACCTCGATGCCATCGTCAAGTTCATCACCGACGGGCAAACGCTCCAGGCCAAGACGCTCCTGCTGGGCGACTACCGGCAGATCCAGGCCACCTATCTGAACATCGCCGAGGACCTGATTCGCCTGCAGACCGAGCTGGCCCAGGATGCGGGAAAAAGGGCGGCGGGCATGGCGACCCTCGCCACCCGGATAACCGCGACGATCCTCCTCTCGGCCCTGGTCCTCAGCGTACTTCTGGCCTTCTTCATCGTCCGCTCGATCACCGGCCCGGTGCACAGGGCCTCGGCTCTGGCCGAGACCATGGCCAAGGGCGATTTCACCGTCAAACTGCATCTCAGGCAGCAGGATGAAATCGGCCTGATGGCCGCATCGCTTAACACCATGGTGGGGCAACTGGGAGGCATGATCAGGGAAATCGTCGGCGGGGTGAAGCGCTTGGCGAACTCGTCCAACGAACTCGCCGCCGTCTCCAGACAACTCTCCGTCGCCGCCGAGGACACGGCGGACAAGGCCGCCACCGTCGCCACGGCCACCGAGGAAATGAGCACCAATATCCAGTCCGTATCGGCTGCCATGGAACAGTCGACCGGCAACGTCAACATGGTAGCCTCCTCGGCCGAGGAGATGACCGCCACCGTGGGCGAAATCGCCCAGAACGCCGAGAAAGCCCGCTCCATTTCCGAAGGTGCGGTCAGGCAGTCGCGGCTGGCGTCCGAAAAAATGGCCGCGCTTGGCGAATCGGCCAGGAAAATCGGCCGGGTGACCGAAACCATCACCGAGATTTCGGAACAGACCAATCTGCTCGCCCTCAATGCCACCATCGAGGCGGCGCGGGCGGGCGAGGCGGGCAAGGGTTTTGCGGTGGTCGCCAACGAAATCAAGGAGTTGGCCCGCCAGACCGCCGAAGCCACCATCGACATCAAGAACCAGATCGGCGAAATGCAGGCCACCACCGCCACCACGGTCGAGGACATCGAGCACATCTCGGGAATCATCGCCGAGATCAACAACGTCATCAACGGGATAGCCACTGCGGTCGAGGAACAGTCCGCCGCCACCGGCGAAATAGCCGGCAATATCGCCCAGGCCTCGCAGGGCATTGCCGAGGTCAACGAAAACGTGGCGCAATCCACGGTGGTCATCGCCGACATCACCCGGGACATCGCCGGCATCAACCAGCAGTCCGGCCAGGTCGGCGCCGGCAGCAATCAGGTCCTGCAGAGCGCGCAGGGACTGGCGGAACTGGCGGTTGAACTCGAAAAACTGGTCCAGCGGTTCAAGGTCTGACCTTTCTTCGCCCCCCCGGACGAATGGGCGCTCCCATTCGTCCGGTCCCTGCCGGCCTCCCGTCACCGCGCCGCTCCCCCGCGTCGTTCCGGTCCCGTTCCGCGCCTTCTTCCGGCACCGCGGCCAATCCAAAACAAACGCATTTTTAATCCCATCGTAACGCAATCCCGATACAAGGGAAACGGCAGGAGCGAGCATCCCGCCACGATCCCTTCGTACCAGGACCTTCAGCCGACGCATTCCGGCGACGATCGACAGAACCCATGGACCAGAAAACAGAAGAGTTGCTGCGCGCGGTCATCCGGCGTCAGGATGTCCGCGTGCATTTCCAGCCGATCATCCATATCCGGACCCGGCAGATTTACGGCTACGAGGGATTGATTCGCGGCCCGGTGAACACCGTGCTGCACGCCCCCACCCGCCTGTTCGAGGCGGCGGCCAGAACCGGCCTCCTGGCGGAACTCGACCTGCTCTGCCGGCAGGCGGTGATCAAGCGCTTTGCCCAACTGGGCCTGCCGGGACGGCTGTTCATCAATGTCGATCCCTTCAGCCTGGTCCACGAGCATTTCCGCGAGGGGCAGACCCTGGAACTCATCGAACAGGCCGGCCTCACTCCCTCCCAGCTGATCATCGAACTGACCGAAACCCACCCGGTGGAGGATGTGCATCTGATGCAGCAGGCCATGGTCCACTACCGGGAGATGGGGTTCCGGGTGGCGCTGGACGATCTCGGCGCCGGCTATTCGGGCCTGAAGCTCTGGTCGGAGATCCGGCCGGACATCGTCAAGATCGACCGCCACTTCATCCACGGCGTCGACCAGGACCGCACCAAGCAGCAATTCGTCAGCACCATCCTCAAGACCGCCACCGCCCTGGGATGCAGGGTGATCACCGAAGGGGTGGAAACCGGCAACGAGTACGCCACCCTGCGCAAGATCGGGGTGGAGATGCTCCAGGGCTACTATTTCAGCCGCCCCGTGGAACTGCCGCCGGTGGCCATTTCCTCGAAACTGTTTCGCAAGGAGGTGCGGGTCGCCGAGGAGGACGAGGCGCCGACGGTGGAGATGCTGACCCGGCCGGTGGTGTCCGTGCAGGCCGAGGCCATGGTCCGGGAGGTCGGCGACCTGTTCACCTCGACGCCGGAGCTGGAGTCGATCGTGGTCGTCCACGAAACCGAGGTGCTCGGCCTGGTGCTGCGCCGGGAATTCATGAATCTCTATGCCAGCCTCTACGGCAAGGAACTGTACGGCAAGCAGCCGATCCTCCGCTTCATGAACCGGAACATTCTGCAGGTGGACAAGAAACTGCCGCTGGAGGAAGTCAGCTACCGCCTCACCACCTCGCTCGACATCCACACCGACGAGTTCATCATCCTGGACGACTGCCGGCTGGCGGGCAAGGGCCGCCTGATCGACCTGCTCCACGAGATCACCAAGCTCCAGGTCAGCCGCGCCCGCCACGCCAATCCCCTGACCCTGCTGCCCGGCAACGTACCCATCCAGCAACAGCTCCAGAAGCTGTTCCGCCAGAACATTCCCTTCACCGTCTGCTATTTCGATCTCGACAACTTCAAACCCTTCAACGATTTCTTCGGCTTCAGCCGGGGCGACATGGTGATCCGTTTCGTTTCCGACCTGCTGACGGCCAATATCGACGACCAGACCGACTTCATCGGCCATATCGGCGGCGACGATTTCGTGGTCATCTTCCGCAGCGACGATTGGCAGCACAAGGTGGAGCGGATACTGCGGCAGTTCGACGACAGCATCGGCGGCCTGTACAACGGCCACATCGGCTGCGTGATCACCACCACCGACCGCGAAGGCCGCGAACGGCAATACGGGCAGATGACCCTGTCGGCCGGAGCGGTGATCATCCATCCCTCTCCCTGGCGCTGCCACATCGATCTCTCCGAAGAGGCCTCCATCGCCAAGCATCACGCCAAGGCCCTGCCCGGCAGCGTGCTGTACATCCACGAACTCCCGGTCGACCCGCCGCTCGTCGCAGCGCCGATATGACCCCGGCCGCCACGCCGGAAAATTGGCCGGATGGCCTGGCGGCAAGGCAGCGGCTGGCGCTGGGACCGACGCGGCGCGCATAGAGCGCGGCTGTTCGGCGCAGGAGCAGATAGCCGCCCGCAACAACGACAAAAAAACGCTGCCTCCCGCGGGCCAGCCGGACGACCATCGCCCGGGCGGCGAAACGATCCCGGCCGATTTCAGTGTCGCTGCACCGCCGGGAAATGGCTGTCGACGATGGCCTCGACCTCCGCCAGCCACGCGGCCCGCTGGGCCTCGCTGCCGGTCACCACGACACCGAAGGTTCGACGCTGGAACCCGCGCACGCCGCAGAGGCCAAAGATGCAGTTTTTCCAGATGGTTTCCAAGGGATCGCCGAACACCGTGCGCTCGCGCTCGGCCTCGGTGTTCGAGGTGTTGAACACCAGGGCGGCGCGGGCCTTGAGCAGGCCCACCGGCACGCCCTCGCCGGAATCGCCGGCCACGAATTCGTAGGCCACCCCCGGCCGGAGAACCCGATCCACCCATCCTTTCAAAATGGCCGGCGGCATGCCCCACCAGTTGGGATGAACGATGACAATGCCGTCGGCCTCGGCAATCTCGGCGCAGTGGCGCGCAACCAGCGGCGGCAGGGAGGCGCCGCGCGGAATCTCGCCACCGGGCAACAGGGGATCGAATCCCTCCCGGTACAGGTCATGTTCCATGACCGCATGGCCGTTGGCCCGCAACCGGTCCGCCGCTGTCCGGGCAATGGCATGGTTGCAGCTCCTCTCTCGGGGATGCGCCACAATCAGTACAATCATCATCGGTTGTCTCCAGTATTCCGCCGCCGGCCCGGCGCCGGTCGTCGATCGACAGGGGAAGCCGCACCACAACAAAACGGCATCCCGGAGGATGGACCGGGATGCCGGGTCGGACGCCGGGGTGAATGAAACACGGCCTATTCGCGCAGAATCGTGGTCCGCCGGTCCGGATCCTCGGGGAAAACGCGGCCGGTGCGCAGACACTCGAAGATATGGTCGAAGACCACGCCGGCCCGGCCCGGTGTCCTGCCGCTGCGGAAATAGCTGTGTCCCTTGGGGAAGTCGTAGACATTGTTGACGTCGTCGCAGTCCACGGCGTAGACGTTGTTCGGCGTCAGGTGCATGTCCTCCGGGCCGCTGTGGCCGAGCCGGCGGGAGGCGATCTTGTTTTTCAGGTTGGCCGCCTTGCTGCTGCGCAGGGCCATGTCGTCGGAAGCGAAATAGACGACGACATTGCGCGAGGCGTCGCAGATGAGCTGGCCCCGTTCACCGCGATGAATGGACTCGTTCTCGATGTCCGCCGCCACCAGGAAGGTGTTGCGGAACAGCAGGGGCACGCCGTCGGCCAGGTCGTACCTGTCCCAGGCGGACAGGGCTTCGCGCAGCACCCGGTTGCCCATGGAATGCGCCAGGACATTGATCCGCTTGAGGCAGGGATCGTTTTCCGGGTCGTTGCTGGCGGAATTGCGCCACTCGACGAACCGTTGCAGGGCGCGAGCGAAGGAGGTGGCGCTGGCATCCGCCGCCTTCTGATCGTCCCAGTAGTCCTTGACGATGCCGAAATCGTTGTCGCAGGGCCAGATCACCGGAATGATCAGCACTTCCCGGTTGTTCCTGTCGTTGCAGAGTTGCTGAAATTCGCCGGCGGCCTTGAACACGTCCTCGGGCAGGTTGGAGTAGCCGTGGATGTAAAACAGCAGTTGCCGGTAGGGCGATTGTTTCAGTTCCAGCATGAACTGATCGCGGCCGATGGTGGTGATGGCGCCGTCGGCGTCGCGCCGGCAGGCGAACACCACGTTCGAGGGGGCATTGTTGTGCAGATCGAAGACAAACGCCCGCCCCGGATCGGTTTGCAGGGGCCCCGCAGGATACCGATTGGTCAGAAACAGCATGGTGCCATCCTTGGCAAGCACGGGTTCGCCCCGATGTTCGGCCGGGGCGGTCCCCGCCCCTTCGCCGCAAGGGGCACCGGCTGCGGCAACGGCCACCGTTTGCCACAACTGCGCCTCGGCCTCGCGCCGGCGCTTGAGCCCCGCCAGCTCCTTGCCGCCCGATTTGGTCCAGCGCAGCATCTGGGCCGGCACCTGATCGAGGGCGCCCTCGTTCAACAGGCGGAGCAGGGTCGATTTTTCCAGGGCGCCGATGCCAACGTTGTAGGCGAAGCTGATCAGGGCGCAGAACTGGTTGTCGCCGACCGGAACCTTGACGAGCCGCTCGACGCCGGCGGCGAAGCGGCGGACATCGTCGTCCAGCAGCACGTCGGCCTCGGCCCTGGTGATGCCATCGGGATAGACGGCGCGGGCCGATTCCCTGTTTTCCGCGCCCTTGAGCATCTTGCCGCGCGGGTCGATCACCACATGGCCCCAGCCGATGGTCCAGTAGCCGGCGGGGCACAGATAGGGATCGAGGTTCACCGTGGCCGGATCGCCGTCCGAAATGCCCTCGAATGACTTGATCAGTTCCACCGCCTGACGAAGATCTCGTGCCATTGCGTCCTCCGATGCAGAAAATATAGGTTCAAGAAAAATACTGCGGATCCGCTCCCTTGGGTGTGGGGGCGGGGACGGGCCGATGGCGCCGCCCCCATCCGCAGTCGACGAGTATTCGCTGTTTCCCCGGGAAAGGCAAGCGAGAAAAAACGAAGAGGAAACGGATAGAAATTCTATCCACTCGACAGTGTGCCTCGACCTCGGTTGTTGTCAGTCCCGCCGAATCCCCCTGGGAATCTTTGGCCGCTCAACGCCGACTCCGTCGCCGGTCACGCATCGGGCCCGATGCGCAACTCCAGAGTAAGGGAAGAACCGGGACGGCAGCCGGGCACGGTTTTGCCCGTCTCCCGCTTGATCCGCACGGTCTGGCGGCGCAGCCACTGCCCGACTTCGTCACGGCTGACCGCCATCCTGAGCGTGCCGCCGCAACCGGACCTGATACCCACCGGCCCCTCGGAGGAACCGAACTCGATAACCGGGCCATCGACCCGGAGGATCATCCCCCGGCCGTCGCTGGTTGCGGTGACCACGCCATCGGCCCTGCCGGGATACTCTTCGCCGTCGGCGATCTGCCACAGGTCGATGCGGTGCCATTGGGTGCACACCGGCGGGGAGCCGGTGTATTTGGCGCAGCCCCGGCCGCTGAAGCGTTCGACGTCGATCTCGGTGGACAGGGTCTGGATGACGTAGTCCTCGCGGCTGCCGGAGCGGCCCGTGCCCGGGTTCCGGGATCGGCTGACGATCAGGTTGCCGACAAAGGTCTCCCGGATGGTATAGCTCAGTTCCTGCCTGACCTTGCCGTACAGGGTCGAGGCGGTGGCGCCTTCGATCACGATCGTCCCTTCGAGGGGGATGGCGCGCATCACCGTGCCCGCTCCCGTCCTGGGCAGACCGGGCACCGGCTGGCCGAGCCGGTTGATCATGTCCCGCCGGCGGCGGGATTCCTCCTCCGGCGTTTCGGCCTGCCCCACGACGGCTTGAGGAAAAAGAACGTCTTTCTGGTCCGCGATCCCGGCCTTGCCCGCATCCGCCCCTTTGGGGGCAGCGCCTTTGACTTTGGCCGCGCCTTTTGGAGTGGCCACCTTGGCTTTGGTCACGCCTTCCGAAACGGCTTTCTTGCTCTTTGCCGGACCTTTCCGAGCGGATGCCTCGGCTGTGCCTTGAGCTGCGCAGACCTGGGCCGCCTGCGCGGTCAGACGGTCAAGCTCGGCCCTGGCCCGCGCGGCAGCCTCCTTGCCGGCAGCCTTCCTGATGGTCAGCTTCAGCCCGTCCATGCGGGACTGTATCTCCCGGCAGGTCAAGGCTGCGGCCCCGGCCCCGGGCGGCGCCGTCATCAAAAACACGAGGACAACCAGCGCGGATAAACAACCCGTCAGCGACATTCCGCCCCTCTCTCGCTCATTGCAAGCGGCAGATGACTCCGTTCATGCCGGCCGGCAGGGCCGCACCGCCACGATGCCCGCCGCCATCAGTTGCTCGAGTTCGTCGTCGGACACGCCGGCCAGTTGCAGGATATCGGCCGCCCCTTCGCCGACCTCCGGCGGTTGCAGGCGAAGGTCAAAGGAACGGCCGTCGAGGCGCAGCGGCAGCTTGGGCAGCTTGACCCGCCCGCCGCCCGGCGTCTCGGTTTCGGCCAGTCCGCCGGATACGTTCATATGGGGATCGTCCCACAGATCGACCGGCCCGTTCACCGGAGCAAAGGGGATGCCCGCCCGCTCGGCCAGGGCCATCAGTTCGGCCTTGCTCAACCGGTGCAGCCGCTCCTGCAATTCGGGAAAAAACCAGGAGCGCGCCTCGAGTCGGTCCTGATTGGTGGCCAGCCTCGCATCCCCGGCCCAGTCGTCGAAGCCGAAGGTGGCGCAGAATCGCCGCCAGTGCCGGTCCGAGGTGATACCGACGAAGATCTGCTGGTGGTCGCTGGTGGTAAACAGCTCGTACACGGACCAGGTGCGGCCGCGCTCCGGCATGGGCGGCGGCACCTGCCCGGACACCGCCGCCCCGGCCATGTGCTGCCCCATGAGGAAGGCCACCGACTCGAACAACGAGGCCTGCACCACCTGGCCCAGGCCGGTCTGCTGCCGTTGGAGCAGGGCGGCGAGGATGCCGATTGCGCCGAAGCCGCCGCTGAGAACGTCGGTGACCGAGGCGCCGGCCCGCATCGGCTTGCCGCTCGGCCCGGTCATGTAGGCCAGTCCGGCCATCATCTGCACCACCTCGTCCAGGGCCGGGCGGTGGGCGTAGGGGCCGGGCATGAAGCCCTTCAGCGCACAGAAAATCAGGCGGGGGTTGCGGCGGCGACAAACATCGGCACCGATGCCGAGCCGGTCGACGGTGCCGGGGGCGAAATTCTCGATCAGCACATCGACCCGTTCCACCAGCCGGAGAAAGAGATCCCGCCCCCGGTCGTGCTTGAGATCGATGCCCAGGCTTTTTTTATTGCGGTTGAAACAGGTGAAGAAGCCGGCGCCGAACCCCTGCAGCCAGCGGGTATCGTCGCCCCTGCCCGGCCGCTCGACCTTGTAGACCTCTGCGCCCAGATCGGCCAGGATCAGCCCGCAGGCCGGTCCCATGATATTATGCCCCAGTTCCAGTACCCGCAGGCCCGCCAGGGGCAAGGCAGCAGCTTCCCGCTGTTGGTGTCGCTCACTGTCCATGGAGACCTCCGAGGTGTATCAGCCGCTCGGGCCGAAAAACAGGGATGGGCGGCCCGGTCACTGGACCAGGGCCCAGGCCAGCTGGATGACCGTCCTGGCGAGATAGTCGTCAACATAGACCAGGACCATTTGCACCGGCACCTCGTTCTTCGTGGCGACAAAGAAATAGTGCCCGCCCTCGAGGGCCGGATCGCCGCTGTGCCCCGGCGGCGGGGTCAGCTTGAACAGGGCCTCGCCAATGATATCGGCGGAGGCTGAGGCGGTGATTTCCTTGCTCAGTTCCTCCACCCTGGTCAGGATGGCCGGGTCCATCGTCTCTGCGAATTTCTTGGCCAGCGCCTCGATTTCCTTCAGTTTGGCATTGCCGGCCAACTTGCCCTCCACAGCCTGCTGCGACGCCGCTCTCCTGCGGTCGAACTCGGCGCGGTCCATTGCATTCTGCCCGGTCGCCCCGCGATAAAAGGCCAGCACCTGCTCCACGGGATCGGTGGTGGCGAAACCGGCGGCCCTGTACCCGTCCGCATAGACATCGGCCAGATCCAGGGGCGTGCTGTGCGGATATTTTTGCAGCCCGTGTTCCGCAAAGTTCGGGTGTTCGGCGCCGGCATACAGTGGCAGGGTGCCGCTATGCATCGTTGGCCCGCGATTGGCGAGCAACTGCTTCGCCACCCGCGCCACCCCCTGGTCAGGGGAGCGCTCCAGAATCTTCGCGGCGGTATAGGCCTGCAGCGGACTCGCATCCAGCAGAAAGGGGCGGACCGCCTGCTGCACCTCCGGATGCTGCGGCCATTTGCCGATCACCTGCAGAGCTCTCAACTGCACATCCCTGTCCGGCACCCTCAGTGCCCTGATCGCCGGTTCGATGTTGTCCTCGGTGTTGGTCCATTGCATCACCCTCAGCTCGTCCTCCAGAGCGAGGTAGAGCAGCGCCCTGAGCGAGCGGCACTCGTCCTCGTTTGTCTGGCCCCGGACGCAGCGAGCCTCGTAGGCCGCCCCGGCATCGTCGATCTCTTCGAACTTCGTGACCGCAATGCTTTTGGCCGCCGCCCATTCCCCCATCAGCAGAACGGCCATGACCGCCGCCATCGTCTGTCTCATCGCGCGCCTCGTTCCGCTTAGAGTCCGAGCTGATTCATCAGCTGCTGGATTGTTTTTCCGGCATTCTTGGCCTGCTGCTTTGTCGGGGTGCAGCGCTGCTTCTGCCACGATTTTTCTTCCTCGAGATAGGAAATCTCGTGCTGATACGCCTGCTTTTCCTCATTGATATAGGTGTCGAGATCCCGGCGGTCGGCAGCGGGTTCCGATGGATTCGCCTTGGCCCACTGGCAGCGGTTCACGTGCCAGAGTTCATGGACGCGGGCGGCGGCATTGAACTCCGCGCAGGTGTTGAGGGCCAGCGCCTCCTCCTTGCTGGCCTCCTGATCCCGATCGTTGACGTAGTGGATGTCGCAGTTCTGGTCGGTGTACATGGAATATGGATTTCTGATACCCGGGTTGTCGCTCGGCTGATCACCGCATTTCGTCAGCTTGATGGTCTTGCCGTCCATGACCTTTTTCTCGAACAATTCCTGGAAAATGTCGCGGGCCCGGTGCGACCGCTGGATCAACGTGACCTGATCCTTTCCCGGATACTCCTTGGTGGCCAGATCCACAGCCTGCTTCCGCAAATCGGCATCGCCATACAGGGTTTGCAGTTGTTTCTTCATCTCGATCTGTCGCTCATACATGCACTGCTCCTTGCGGTCGCAGGATTTGTCCTTCTTGATGCAGGAGACCTCCGCGTGCCCCGCCGGAACCAGCGAGAACAACAACACCATCGGCAACAGGCGTTTCATTGATCGTTTTCCTTGAGCAATTGTTGATATTGCATGTGTTGCAGCGCGTCCGCCAGTTCGGCGTCGAACGGGTCGATCGCCCAGGCGCGGAGCAGGACGGCCCGCGCCTCGCCGGTCCTGCCTTCGCCGATCAACAGCGCCGCAGAGTTGAGATGGGGGCGGATGTTGGTTGCGCTCTTTACCATCGCATCTTTCCATATAGCCGACTCATTCCGGTACAGCAACGACCGCGTGGCCGTCGCAACGGCCAGTACCGCAATTGTCGCGACCAGGGCACCGGCCATGACCGGGCGGGGCATCCTGGCCGTCACGATGCGGCGGCCCAGCCACAGCAGACAGAGCAGGCAGCCGGGCAGGGCCAGGGCAAACGGCCGCTCGGTGAGTGCATCCAGCTTCGGGATGCAACTCTGCGTGGGCACAAGGGCGGCCAGGATCCACAGGGCCGCGAGCCTGCCCCGACGGCCGCCGTAGCACGCGAGCGATAGCAAAAAAATGTAATTCAGGACACCGCCGAGAAAGAGCGGATCGCCGGCGCTGGCCGCCAAGTGCTCGCCGTGGTCGATGCTCAGGTTCCAGGGGGCGAAATAGAGTGAAAAACCGAGGGGAAGGGCAGAAACCTGCTGGATGCAACTGGACGCCACATCCCGCGCTGCAAAGGAGAAATCGAAAAGAGCCCGGTAGCGCGGCACAGCCGCCAACAGGCCGACGACCAGCACGGTCACGAGCGCAAGCAGCCACCGCTCCCGATCCCGCGAGGCTGGCAGCAGCATTGCCAGCAGCGGCAGGAATACCAGGGCCGTCTCCCTGGCCAGCAGGCTGGCGGCAAACAGCAGCATGGCGGCGGCATACCGTCCCCCGGCCGCGGCGAGCATCGCCCCCAGGAGCAGGCCTTCCATCAGCAGGGTCGGGCGGCCGGCAACGGCGAGCACCTTTTCCGCCTGAATCGGATGGAGCAGGTAGAGCGCGGCCACGGCCAACAGCAACGGCATGTCCTGTCTGTGCTCCGGGACCAGTCGCCGGAGCAGGAGCAAGAAGAGGACCCCGTTGCCCGCGTGCATCGCTATCTGCACGATCCGCCGGCAATCGACCGTATCCAGGCCCAGGGAGGCTTCCACCGCATAGGTCAATTTGGTCAAAGGCCTGATGGTGGCACCCAACTGCGCCAGGAACGCGCCCAGTCCCTGGGAGGCGGGATCATTCAGGGGGGTGATGTAGTCGTCGAAGAGATAGACGCCGGGGAGGGAAAAAAACCAGGGGAGACAGAAAAGCGGCAACAGCAGCGGCAGGAGGGAAGGCAACCCGGCTGCGGTCGCGTGCGCACGGGGAAAAAGTCGCCGCAGCCATCCGGTCATGCCGTTCATCTCCACCGGCTTCCCCGGCATGATGGGCGCTTTTGTCCGCTCACTCTTCCCCGCCTTCCCGCCACACCTCGAACCGGTTGCCGCCCGCTGCCTTGGCCCGGTACATGGCCTTGTCGGCGCAGGCGAGCAGCCGTTCCTCATCCTCGGCGTGGTCGGGATACACGGCAACTCCTATGCTCGCCGAAACGGTGACCGTGTGCGCGCCGATCAGAAACGGCTGCTCCACCGCCCGGCGGACCTTTTCCGCCACCACCGCACCGGCCCGGATGTTTTTGACCGCATGGAGCACAACGACAAATTCGTCCCCGCCCAGCCGAGCCAGGGTGTCGGCGGCGCGCACCTCCCGCCTGAGCCGGTCCGCCAGCACCTGCAGCAGGCGGTCGCCCACGGTATGACCGAGCCGATCGTTGACCGGTTTGAACTTGTCGAGATCGAGGAAGAGCAGCACCAGGTGCCTGGAATCGCGGTGTGCCTGGCGGATCCCCTGGCGCAGACGGTCGAGCAGCAGCGCCCGGTTGGGCAGGCCGGTGAGCAGATCGTGATGGGCCAGATGGGAGATGCGCTCGGCCTCGGCACAGTAATCGGTGATGTCGGACAGCCCGGTCACCTGATGGACGATGCGGCCGCTGTCGTCGCGCACCTGGCTGATCGACTGCCACGCCACAAATATTTCTCCGTTTTTGCGTCGATTACGAACCTCCCCCTCCCAACGCCCCTGGGTGGCCAACGAGTGCTGCATGGCCTGGAGAAACTCATCGGTGTGGTAGCCGCTGGCCAAAAGGGAGAGATCCGCCCCGACCACTTCTTCGGCGCTGTAGCCGGTGATCCGGGTAAAGGCCGGATTCACCGCCACAATACGGCGCTCGCCATCGGTGACCACAACCGCCTCCAGAACCGTTTCAAACACCGTGGCGGCCAGGCGTTCGTAGTCGTGCCGCCGGACCGCTTCCCGCTCGGCGGCGACGCGCTGCTGCCGCCGGTACAGGACGGCGGCCAGATAGAACACGGCCAGCAGCGCCGGGATCGCCAGCAGCAGCATCCTGCCGCACTCCTGCCGCCAACCCGCCAGGGCCTGGTCGCGATACAGGTGGGTCACCACCACCAGCGGAAAATGCCGCGCGGCCCGGAAAGCGGTGACCGTTTGCTTCGTCCCTTCCTGTTCGCCATGATACCGGCCGATTTCGGCTTCACGCAACAGCCGCGCCAACACCCGGTCGCCGTGCTGTCCGCCGGTGAGAACAGTCGTGCCGGTGGTCAGCAACAGGACCAGGTCATAACGCAAAACCTCGGCAAATCCTTCGTCCGGCGTCAGCCACTGGGTGAAATAGTTGAGTATCGAATCAGGGTTGAGGGCGGCCATTATCCGCACGGTGCCATCGCGGGATCGGGCGCGACAGAGGACCGGTATGAAGCCGAGACCGTCCGCAGGCAGGGGATTTGCCGCCGACACTGGCTCCCCCTCGACAAAATCGCGGCCGGCCCAGGGAAGGCCGATCCGCAGGGCGGCGGTGTCGGAGGAAAGCTCCGGCGGATAATAGTCTCCGGTTGCCACCCGCAGCCCGACATTGCCGTCGTTCGAGCTGGCGACGATGCGTCCCCCGTCGTCCAGCAGGGATAACGAACGCAGGAAGGGAACCTGGCGCAGGGCCAGTCGGAGATGCGCATTCATCTCTTCGGGCTTCGATCCCACGGCCATGAACTCGACGAGCCGCTGAACGGTTTCCAGACTGCGGCTCAGATGTTCCTCGAAGGCCCGCGTCCGCAGGGAGCTGTGCGCCAGCGCCTCGGCGAGGGCGGTGCTCTTCTGGCGGTGGATGACGTAGGTGAGTCCGGCAACGGCGGCGCACACGATCAGCATCATCAGGATTGCGAAGGCGATGTTGGCACGCAGGGCGCGACGCAGGGCCATGGAGCGCAACCGGTCAGTCGGGTTTGACGATGGCTTCGAGGTGGTAGCGCCGGGCTATCGCCAGCAGACGTCCGTCTTGCTTTATGTCCCGGATGAAGCGTTCGACGCGCTGGTGCCAGCGGCCATCGCCGGGAGCCATGGCGTAGGCATAGGGCATCACCGCGTAGGAGGAGGCGGGCGCCACCAGCCGGGCCCAGTCGGAATTGGCCAGCATCCGCTGGCTGTAGGGATAATCGGTCATGAACACGTCGGCGCGGCCCGCCTCCACCTCCTGTTCGCGGGCGAACGGCGTGTTCAGCACCACCAGCCGGGCCTGCCGGAGCCGATCGCGCATCAGCGGCTCGTGCAGGGTCCCCTTGGCCACCGCCACCACCACGCCGGGACGGTCGATATCGCTCCATTGCCGGATGCGCCGATTGCTCCGGGTGGTGATGGCGTACACGTCGCTGTGCAGATGCGGTTGGGTGAAGTACAGCTTTTCCGCACGATCGGGAGTGATGGCGATGGCGAACATGGCGATGTCGCAGCGGTCGGCGACCACGTCGTCGATTAGCCGGGCAAAGGAACTGTCGACAAATTCCACCTGAACTCCTTCACTCAGGTCGCGGGCCAACTCCCGCGCCAGGTCGACATCGATGCCGGCAAGCTGCAGGGTTTTCGGATTCCGGTAACTGATGCCGTAATAATCGGGCCAGATACACACCCGCAGCCTGCCGCTTTGCAGCACCCGGGCCAGCCTGTCCGGGGCGACATCGGAGCCGGCGGACCGGACCGGCGGCACGATCAGGACAACGAACAGCAGCAACAACGTCCATGCTTTCATCCTGCCTCCTTGGTCGGCGTCGCCCTCCAGTACGTACGGGCGGCACTCTTTACCTCCCCGTGGCGCGGCAACGATGAAGAGCCGACGCGGCGGAAGGGCAGATGTTCGTGTAGGCAAAACGTGACGCTTATGAAAAAGTATAGAGAATCGGTCAAAATATGTCAATTTTTCATGCCATCACCGTATCTTGCCCCTGATTTCGGCCAACGGTGCCGAAGGCACTCTCCCCATTGGATTCGCCGTCGCTCCAATGCCCACAAAGAAGGATACGCCCCCTGGCATGGCCAGAAAAAATATTGACCGGTACATACCGATTTGTCATAGTTATCGCATCGTGCCGGCAGAAAACGAGACCGCATCGGCACCGCTCCCACAACCCCTTTTCGGGAGACGACCATGGCGTCAACAGGCAATGGAGCGCAGACAGGTCGACCGGTGACATGCCGACCTCCGTGCCGCGGCCGTCACGAATCCGTTTGCGGCCATTGCCCAGCTTCCCCCCATCCCCTCCCCGCCCGCCGGCTCGTCCGGCTCCCGACCAGACAGCAATCCGCAGCGGACACCGAATCCGCTGTCATCCGTGGGACGATCCGCAACGGGATCGTGCATGGCAACCATCCATCGACAAGGAGGAGCGCATGAAATTGATTCAGGGAGTACTCGCAGTCTTGATGGTGGCGGCGCTGCCCGTCGTCTCGCCGGCCAAGGAGGCGCAAACCCTCGACGAACTGGTGCGCCAGTACGACTCGTCGCGGTGCAAGGAGTGCCATCCGGAAATCTACGGCCAGTGGGAACAGTCGCTCCACGCCAAGCCGATGCTCGGCCCCATCGGCAGGACGCTGGCCACCTTCCAGGGCTATGTCAATTCACGGGACACGGAGCTGAAAAAATCCCGCGAGGTCGCGCCCACCACCAAGGAGTTCCTCAAGCCCTGCGTCGAATGCCACCTGCCGCAGATGATGGACGCCTCGGACAAGGTCGCCGACGAAATCGCCAAGGCCATCGTCGACGGCAACGAAGAGGTGCTCAACAAGCTCCAGATCACCTGCATCGTCTGCCACAACCGCAACGCCATCATCCGCAAGTTCCGCGACGGCAATCCCCAGCCCGGCGTCATCTACGGGCCGAAGCACGTCGGCCCGCACGGCGATGCGGTTTTCACCACGGCGGCCAAGAGCGAAATGCTGCGCGATCCGGTCTTCTGCGCCCAGTGCCATCAGGGGCCGAATGTGCAGCACTACGACGAGCCGATGTGGTGCACCTCCACCTTCGACAGCCATCAGCAATTCTACGTGCCCATGGGTGGCACCGAATCGTGCCAGGAATGCCACATGAAGAAGGAGGGCGGCCACCGCTTCCCGCCCAACTATCAGGACCCGGCCCAGACCTCCAAACGCCTGCAGGAATGGATCGACCTCAACCTGACCACCATCGGCTACCGCATGAAACCGGACGCCAAGAATTTCATCCCCATGGTGGTGATCAACAGCGAGGTGGTGAGCCGGATCGGCCACCGCTTCCCCGACGGTTGTCCGTCGCCCAACCGGGTCACCCTGGATTTCAAGGTGCGCACCAAGGACGGCAAGGAGCTGTTTGCGGACACCAAAACCTACATGCCGCAGCACAAGCTGGGCTATGACGACAACACCATGGTCTATGCGGCCAACCGCAAGCTGACCCTGATGCGCGACACCAGCCTGCAACCCTTTGTGCCCAAAAAGGAAACCATCGAGGTGAAACTGCCGGACGGGGTGGAGGAGGCCGTGGTCGAGGCGACCCTCACCTTCCGGCAATTGCCCGGCATACCCGAGGCCGAATTCCCGATCCACAAGGTAACCAAAGAAGTGAGCCTGAAGCGCTAGAGGCGATGTCCTGACAGGCAGCAGCGGACCCCGGCCGGCTGTACCGGGGTCCGCTGCTGCCGATGCCTGCCGGATATCGCCACCTCCCGGCAACCGGGAATACCCCGGGTTTTAGGCGGCGCTCGCCAGCTTGAGCCCCATGATGCCGGCAATGACCAGGACCAGGCTGACCAGCTTCAACGGGGTGACCGCTTCGTGGAAGAGGATAATGCCCGCTATGGACGTGCCCACCGCGCCGATGCCGACCCAGACGGCGTACGCGGTGCCCAGGGGCAGCGTTCGCAGGGCGGCACTGAGAAAATAGAAGCTGGCGCCCATGGCGCCGAGGGTGAGGAGCGATGGCATGAGCCGGGTAAAGCCTGCGGTATGCTTCAGGCCGACGGCCCAGACCACCTCGAGAAGACCTGCGACAAATAACAACAGCCAGTTCATAATACGGTTTTTTTGTCCTGCGGGGCCGTCCCCGCGATTGGAAAAAACGCCAAGGTCGTCCCTGGTGTTGGCCGCTCGGCCTGACATCCGCTTGCACCGGCAAGGGCGGCCCGCCTGCCGGCATCAACCCGAAGCATATCAGAGATGCCGCTCTTTTCCTTCCCGTTCGGCCTGCCCCGCTGCTGTTTTTTTATTGATGCGGTTCCGTCTTCCCTTCCGCCACCACTTCCCAGACGCCGTCCTCATTCATTCTTCTTATCGTCACGGCCTCTCCCTTGATCCAGAATTCCAGTTCGCGCTCGTCGCTGTACCTGGCCCCCGATGCCGACACCAATTGCGGCAAGGTGTATTTTCTGCCGTCAGGTAGGCTGATCCGGGCGAAATGAAGACTGTCATCCGACAATCCGCCGAACTGAGCCCTGATTTTTGTTCCATCAATGCAACTGTACGTGTATTTTTCTCCCAGGACAATACGCAACGCCGCATCGTTTTTTGTTGCGCAACCGACCAAAACAAGAGAGACAGACAACAGTAACGATACAGACAGCCATCTTCCTTTCATGTAATCACCTCTGCACTATCGGCAAACACAGCTCCATCCGTTCCATTCCCCGACGGGATTCGGATCGACCGGCAGGCCGGCAACGAACCCTCCTCGGTTATCATACACACCGCCAGGTCTCTTGCCCAGCATGACGGCTCGCGGCAAGCGTTCCGGGCCTTCTTCATTGATCGTGTACAACCGGCACAGCACAGGGAGGGCGACCATGTTGGATCTCATCCAAATCAGACACGATCTCCATCAGATCCCGGAAGTCTGTTTCCACGAGCGCGAAACCAGCGACTATCTTTTTCGCATCATCGGCGGGCTGACCAAAGATCACCTAGGCGTTGAAGTCACCCGCGGCCAGACCGGCATCGTCGTCTTTCTCCCCGGCACCGCCCCGGAGAAGACCATCGGCTGGCGGGCCGACATGGACGGACTGGCCGTCAAGGAAGAAACGGGCTTGCCTTTTGCCTCGAAACACGAGGGATTCATGCACGCCTGCGGTCATGACGTCCACATGACGATTGGTTTGGGCGTGCTCGAGCAACTGCTCGCCCAACCACGGAAAAATAATTTCGTCGTCCTCTTTCAGCCCGCCGAAGAAGGTGGCGGCGGCGCCAAGGCTCTTTATGACGCGGGTGCGTTCGCCCAATACAAGGTCAGCGAATTCTACGCCCTGCACGTCTCGCCCGAATACCCGCTCGGCACCATCGCCACCAAGGCCGGCACCCTCTTTGCCAGCTCCAGCACCGTGGTCGTCACGTTCAACGGCAAGGCCGGGCACGCCGCCATGCCCCACAAGACGATTGACGCGATCGCCGCCGCAGGCGCTTTCATCATGGAAATCCAAACGCTCGTTTCACGCAACCTCAATCCACGCGAAGGCAGCGTACTGACCTTTGGCCGCATTGCCGGCGGCACGCAGCCGAACTCGGTCGCCGCCAGTTGTACCCTCGAAGGCACCCTGCGCGTGTTGACGGCCACGACCATGGAATTCGCCCACAAGCGCATCCGCGAAATCGCCGAGGGAGTGGCGCTGGCGGCCGGGGCGCAGGTCGAGGTGGCCATCGAGAGCGGCGCCTATCTGCCGGTCGACAACAACGAGGAACTGACCAACCGCTTCATTGCCTATGCCAAGGCGCATCCCGCGTTTCGATTCCAGGAGGCGGAGATCACCATGACCGCCGAGGATTTCGGCTACATCGTCAATCATATTCCGGGGATGATGTTCTGGCTCGGGGTCGGCGGGGCGGACAGGGGCGTGGTGCTCCACTCCGACACATTCGCTCCGGATGAAAGCGTCATCGAACCGGCCTTCAGGTTCATCGGCGAATATCTGTCCAGTCTGCACTGAAAACAACCTGGAGGGAGATCATGAACATCGATACCGAAGCCATCCACGCAGGAGCGTCCCACGACCAGTACGGCAGCGTCACCGAGCCGGTCTATCGCGCCAGCACCTTCGCCTTCCGCAACATCGCTGAATCCGACGAGCGGGGCGGGAAAATTTTCTCGGGCGAAGGGGGCGCCTATATATATCCGGCTCGGCAATCCGACCAATGCCGCCCTCGAACGCCGGATCGCCGCCTTGGAGCAGGCCGAGGACTGCGTGGTCACGGCCAGCGGCATAGGCGCCGTTTCCACCGTGATGTGGACCTTCCTCAAGGCCGGCGATCATGTGCTTGCGGACACGGCCCTCTACGGTGACACCCACGGTCTCATGGAGCACGTCCTGACCAAATTCGAGGTCGAGGTCACCTTCGTCGATTTCGGCAATCACGGGCTGGTCAGAAATTCGCTACGTCCCGCCACCGCCATCGTGTACTTTGAGAGCCCCTGCAATCCGACCCTCAAGGTGAACGACATCGCCGACATCGCCCGGCTCGTTCACGATATCAACAGGGACATCCGCATCGTCATCGACAACACCTTCGCCACGCCGTATCTGCAGAATCCGCTTACCCTAGGCGCTGATATCGTCGTTCACTCGATGACCAAGTACATGGGCGGTCACAGCGACGTTCTGGGCGGCTGCATTCTTGGTTCCAGAGCCGACATGCCCCAGGTCCGCACCACCGGCATCGAAATGGCCACCGGTGCGGTCGCGGCCCCGGACAACGCCTTTCTCGTCCTGCGCGGCCTGGCCACGTTGCCGGTGCGCATGGCCAGGCATTGCGAAAATGCGGCCAAGATCGCCGATTATCTGGCGGCTTCGCCCTTCGTCGCCAAGGTCCATTACCCCGGCCTCGCCTCCCACTCCGGCCACGAGGTCGCCAGGAAACAGATGCGCCTGTTCGGCGGGATGATCTCCTTTGAGTTGAACGCCACCTTTGCGCAAACCAAGGAATTCGTCGACCGGCTCAACCTTGTCCGGCTGGCGGTCAGCCTGGGCGGGGTGGAATCCCTGCTCGAACACCCGGCTTCCATGACCCACGCCCATTTCACCCCTGAAGAACTGGCCGCCGCGGACATCACCCCCAGTCAGGTCCGCCTCTCGGTCGGCATCGAGGACGTGGAGGACATCATCGCCGATCTCGAACAGGCGCTGCAAGCAGCCTTGGGATAACGCAGCCTTGCGCGGATACAGAACGTGTTGCCATATCGGACCGATCGTTCCGGATTCATCGAGCAGCAGCATCACCATGTTCAGGAGGCATGCGGAGTTGCGCCCTCTCTTGATCGAGCATTTTTCTGGTGGAAATCCAGTGGGGCGCTATTATTGTCTTTGCGCTGGCGGTCCTGGCCCACATGTCGTCTCCTTTGCAAGGCATTTTTTCATGAATACAAAAAAATCCTGTCTTTTCAGACCGCAGGTTTCCTTCCGGCCGTACCGTTGCGGGGGGAAGCGGCTATCTCCGGCCGGAATCGGGCGGGTCGGCCCAGCAGCCATGCCTGATTCCCGTCCGCGACCAATGAACACCATGCGCCTGCGTCCGCTGTTGGCGGCCCGCTTTCCCGACATTGATCCGGCCAGGCTACCGGGCGGGTTCGACCGGGTGGGCGACATCGCCGTGATCTCCATCGTGCCGGAACTGGAACCGCTGGCCGGCGAGATCGGCGTCATCCTCCTGGATCTGCACCCGACCCTCCGGGTGGTGGCCCGGCGCGACGGCCAGTACGGCGGTACCTTCCGCACCCTCCCCTTGCGGATCGTCGCCGGCGAGCACCGCCTGACCACGGTGCACCGGGAAAACGGCATCGTCCTCCACCTCGATCTGGCCCAGGTGTATTTCTCGGTGCGCCTGGCCCACGAACGCGCCCGCATCGCCGCCCTGGTCCGACCGGGCGAGCGGGTCGCCGTGCTCTGCTCGGGCGCAGGCCCTTTTCCGCTGATCATCGGCCGGCACAGCCAAGCCGCCGAGGTGCTTGGCATCGAGATGAATCCGGCAGCCCACGCCCTTGCTCTCCGCAATCTCGCGGCCAATCGCGCCATCCGCACCGTTGACTTTCTTGCAGGCGATGCGACCGAGGTCCTGCCCGTCGCGGGCCGCAGCTTCGACCGCGTGCTCGTGGTGCTGCCGTACGGCGGCGAAAGCCTGCTGCCTACCGCCATTCGGGGATTGCGGCCGGGCGGCACCCTGCATTTCTACGCCATGCAGGCCAAAGGCTGCCACAGGGACGCGCTCGCCATGATCGAGACGGCCTGCCGGCAGACCGGCCGCCGGTGCCGTTTGCTTGAAGTGGCGGTCTGCGGCCACTGCGGGCCAGCCCTGCACCGCATCTGCCTGGATGCGGCGATCGAGCCGGACGCATAAATCGCCCCGCTTTTTCATCCCGTTGCGGTTCCGGGTCGCCTGTGCTATCTTCCCCACTTCAGAGTCTGCGCCGTGCAGCCTCATTTCCTTTTTTCCAGGTGACCGCGTGGACCCGAAAGGCATGATCAAGAAAGAACGAGTGTATCTGTACGTGGCGGCAGCCCTGATCATCGGCTTCCTCGGGGGCGTGATGTATTCCGCCTACCGCGCGCCGGCCACCGATGCCCGCCAGGAAGCCGGCCACCAGCATGAGGCCGCCATCGCCGCCCTGGAAAAGGCGGCCCAAGACAACCCCACCGACGGCCAGGCCTGGGTGGAACTGGGCCACGCCTATTTCGACACCGGCCAGGCCAAACAAGCCATCGCCGCCTACAACAAGGCGCTCGAACTGCTGCCGGGCGATCTCAACGTCATGACCGATCTCGGGGTCATGTACCACCAGGACAACCAGCATCAAAAGGCCGTCGAACTGTTCGACCAGGTGCTGCACAGCAATCCCGAGCACGAGCAGGCCCGCTTCAACAAGGGCGTGGTCCTGTTGACCGGCCTGAACGATCCCAAGGCCGCTCTGGCCGAGTGGAAGATACTGGTCCGATACCATCCGATGGCGGCAGCGCCCTCCGGCAAGATGGTGGCCGACCTGATCGACCAGTTGGAAAAGGAACCCCCCAAGCAGTGACGTGGCGGCCGTCTTTCCCGGCCGCCCCCCGTTTCTTTTTTTCCGGACAACGGCGCGCTGCTCTGCACGGAAAACGACCGGTTTCCCGCTTGACAGCCCCCTGCGCTCCCACTATAGTTCTCGGTTCTTTTGAACATTTTTGTTCAACCGGGCCGTTCCTGACCGCATCCCGGCCACCGGGCGGCACCGCAGAGCACGCAAAGGACGACGACATGAGTAAGATGAAAGGTACCCAGGCCATTATCAAGTGCCTCCAGGAAGAGGGCGTGGAGCTTCTTTTCGGCTATCCCGGCGGCGCGGTCATTGAACTCTACGACGAGCTGTGCAAGAGCGACATCCGCCACATCCTGGTGCGCCACGAGCAGGGAGCGGTCCATGCGGCCGACGGCTTCGCCCGCTCCACCGGCAAGGTCGGCGTGGCGCTGCTCACCTCCGGCCCCGGCGCCACCAACGGCGTCACCGCCATCGCCACCGCCTACTGCGACTCGATTCCGCTGGTGGTCCTCACCGGCCAGGTGCCGCGCGCCCTGATCGGCAACGATGCCTTCCAGGAAGTCGACATCGTCGGCATCACCCGGCCCTGCACCAAGCACAACTACCTGGTGTACGATCCGGAAGAACTGATCCCGACCCTGCGCGAGGCCTTCTACCTCGCCGCTTCCGGCCGGCCCGGCCCGGTCCTGGTCGACCTGCCCAAGGACGTCATGGCCTCGCTGCTCACCTATCCGCCGAAAAAGCCGATCAAGATGCAGACCTACCAGCCCAACGTCAACCCGCATCCCAACCAGGTGGAAAAGGCCTGCCGCGCCTGCCTCCGGGCCAAACGGCCGGTGCTGTACGTGGGCGGCGGCGTCATCCTCTCCGGCGCGAATGAAGAGCTGACCACCCTGGCCCGGCGCCTCAACATTCCGGTGACCATGACCCTGATGGGTTTGGGCGGCTTTCCCGGCACCGATCCGCTGTCCCTGGGCATGCTCGGCATGCACGGCAGCTATGCCGCCAACATGTCGGTGGCCAAGAGCGACCTTTTGATCGCCGTGGGTTCGCGCTTCGACGACCGGGTGACCGGCCGGCTCGACGCCTTCGCCCCCCAGGCCAGGATCATCCACATCGACATCGATCCCTCCTCGATCAGCAAGAACGTCGGCGTCGATATCCCCATCGTCGCCGATTGCAAGCTGGCACTTCAGGCCATGAACGCCTGGATCGATAAATCCGGCGACTTCAATCCCAGGGAGGTGGCCGAGTTGCACCAGCCCTGGATCGATCAGGTCAAGGAATGGGATGACAAGCACCCGCTGACCTACGTGGAGGACGGCGACGTCATCAAACCCCAGTATGTGATAGAGACCCTGCACAAGCTGACCGGCGGCGACGCCATCATCACCACCGAGGTCGGCCAGAACCAGATGTGGGCAGCCCAGTTCTACAAATTCAACCATCCCCGCCGCCTGCTGACCTCGGGCGGCCTCGGCACCATGGGCTACGGCCTGCCGGCGGCCATCGGCGCCCAGATGGCCTTTCCCGAGGCCACGGTCGTCGACGTGGCCGGCGACGGTTCGATCCAGATGAACATTCAGGAACTGGCCACGGCCCGCGAATGCGGCGCCCACGTCAAGATCGCCATCCTCAACAACAACTACCTCGGCATGGTGCGCCAGTGGCAGGAACTGTTCTACAACCGCCACTACGCCTCCACCGTGATGGAGATCACCCCGGATTTCGTCGCCCTGGCCCAGGCCTACGGCGCGGTCGGCCTGCGCGCCAGGACCAGGGCCGAGGTCGAGCCGGTCATCAGGGAGGCGCTGGCCACCAAGAACGTGGTGATCATGGACTTCTCCATCGCCCGGGAGGAAGGCGTCTTCCCCATGGTGCCGGCGGGCAAGGCCACCACCGAGATGCTTCTGGTCTGAACAGTGCCGACGCGCCCTTGCCCCGGATCAACAGAACAGTCCCAACCGTCGAACAGGACAACACCCATGAAACACACCCTGTCTGTTTTACTGCGCAACCGGCCCGGCGCGCTGTCGCGCGTGACCGGCCTTTTCAGCGGCCGCTGCTTCAACATCGAAAGCCTGTGCGTGGCCGAGACCTACGACCCCCAGATCTCCTGCCTGACCGTGGTCACCAGGGGCGAGGCGGCCATCATCGAGCAGATCACCAAGCAGCTGCACAAGCTGATCGACGTCATCAAGGTCAACGACGTCAGCGAGGGCGAGTTCGTCGAGCGGGAAATGGCGCTCATCCGGGTCAGGGCCGAGGCCGGCACCAGGGCCGAGGTCCTGCGGATTATCGACATCTTCCGCGGCAAGGTGGTGGACGTCAGTCCCAACTCCTATGCTTTGGAAATCACCGGTTCCGAGTCCAAGATCAAGGCGGTGATCGACATTCTCAAGCCGCTCGGGATCAAGGAAATCGTCCGCACCGGCAAGATCGCCATGGCGCGCGCGCCCAAGAAATAGCCGCCGCGTCACGGCCCGCAGCTCCGCAACCGCCCATTCCCTGCACCTTCATTTTCCCGGAGCCATCCCATGCAAAAAACCGAATTGCCCCTGGCCCTCGAAGGCTACCCCTTCATCTTCTTCTGCGCCTTTGCCACCCTGGTCCTGGCCCTGCTCGGCCTGATCGTCCCCGCCCTGGCCGGCCTGCTGCTCACCGGCTTCGTCACCTACTTTTTCCGCGACCCGACCCGGGTGCTGCCGGGACAGCCGGGCGCCATCGTCTGCCCGGCCGACGGCAAGGTCATCGTCGTGGACGAAATCGACGACGACCGTTTCCTGCAGGCGCGAGTGCGGAAGATCTCCATTTTCATGAATATCTTCAATGTCCACGTCAACCGTATCCCCCTGACCGGTACGGTGGAGCGGGTGGTCCTGTCTCCGGGCAAGTTTTACGCCGCCGACAAGGACAAGGCCGTCCTCCACAATGAATACTGCGCCCTGACCCTGAGCACCCCCAACCAGCAGCGCTACGCCGTGGTGCAGATCGCCGGCCTGATCGCCCGCCGCATCGTCTGCCGGGCGGAACCGGGCGACCGGGTGCTGGCCGGCGAGCGGTTCGGCCTGATCCGGCTCGGTTCGCGGGTCGACCTCTACCTGCCGCTTTCGGCACAGATCGCGGTCAAGGTCGGCGACACGGTCCGGGCCGGCGAGACCGCCCTCGGCGTGCTGCCGGCACCGTCCGAGGCGGACTCGCAGGAACCTATTGCCTAACTCGTCGACCTACCGTATAATATTTACATTCTATTCTCCGGTCATCCGTGCGGCCGCATGGATAACCGATCAGTGCACGCATCATCATACCGGAACCGTTTCGCAACGGTCCGATGCCAACGAGCCATCATGGAAAACACCGTCCCCGCCGCCCCGCCGCCCAACCGCTTTTACGTGGTGCCCTGCATGCTCACCATTTGCAGCCTGTTCAGCGGTTTCTACTCCATCGTTTCCTCTTTCAACGGCCATTTTTTCGCCGCCGCGGTGGCCATCCTGGTGGCCGCGGTCTTCGACGGCCTCGACGGCCGGGTGGCGCGGATGACGCATTCCACCTCGACCTTCGGCATGGAGTTGGATTCGCTCTGCGACATGGTCGCCTTCGGCGTGGCCCCCGGCGTGCTCGCCTATCTCTGGGCACTGACCCCGTACGGCCGCTACGGCTGGCTGGCCGCCTTTCTCTATGTGGCCGCCACCGCCCTGCGCCTGGCCCGCTTCAATTCCCAGACCGTGGCCAGCCCAAGCCACGACTTCACCGGCCTGCCCTGTCCGGCGGCGGCCGGCATGATCGCCACCTCGGTCATGTTCAGCACCCACGTCTTCAACACCACCACCACGGTCCAGCACATCATCCTGCTGCTGATGGTCTATCTGCTCTCCTATTTGATGGTCTCCACCCACCGCTATCTGAGCTTCAAGCACATGGACATTTCCAGGGAGAAGCGGTTCCAGTTGATCGTCGGCCTCATCCTCCTGCTCATCCTGCTGGCCAGCGAGCCGCCCATCACCCTGTTCGTGGCCTCCGCCCTCTACATTCTTTCCGGTCCGGTCCTGGCTATCAAAACCCGGCTGCGCAAAAAGCGGCCGGAACCGGTCAGGCAGGAAAACTCATTTGACTGAAATCCCGTTTTTTCGAGGATTGCCGTGCGCATCACCGGCGGCAGCGCCAGGGGCCGCAAGCTGACCTCGCCCCGTTCCGACCGGATCCGCCCGACCTGCGACCGGGTGCGCGAAGCCCTGTTCAACATTGTCGGCCAACGGATCGTCGGCAGCAGGGTGCTCGACCTCTTCGCCGGCACCGGCGCCATCGGCATCGAGGCCCTGAGCCGGGGAGCGGCCTCGGTCCTGTTCGTCGATCAGTCGCCCGCGGCGGGCCGGCTGATCGAAACCAACCTCCGCGCCTGCCTGGTCCAGCCCCGCGCCGCCTTCCTCGCCCTCGACCTCGCCACCGTCCCGCATCTGCACGCATTGCAGGCCGCCGTCGCCGCCGGCCGTTTCGATCTGGCGATCATGGACCCACCCTACCAGAAAAATCTGGCGCAACGGGTTCTGGCAATGGTAGAAGAAGCGGACATCCTGGCGGAAGGCGGCCTGATGGTCGTGGAGGAGCACCGCAGCGTCGCCCTTCCCGAAGCGGTCGCCTCCCTCGCCCTCATCGATCACCGCCGCTATGGAGAAACCGGGTTGTGGTTCTACGCGCCACAACCGGCAGCACACCAGCCATGAATGACAGCCAACCGCCAGCCACGGTCGGGGCAGGCAACGGACCGCTCCGCGTCGCCCTCTATCCGGGCACCTTCGACCCGATCACCAACGGCCACATCAACATCATCGAGCGCGGCCTGCACCTCTTCGACCGGATCATCGTCACTATCGCCGTCAATGTGCAGAAAGTGCCGCTGTTTTCCCTGGAAGAACGGCTGGATATGATCGAAAAATGCTTCCCAGATTCCGATCGGGTTTCGGTCGGTTTCACCGACGGCCTGATCGTCGACTACGCCCTGCGCCACAATGCGCAGACCATCATCCGCGGCCTCCGGGCCGTCTCCGATTTCGACTACGAGTTTCAGTTGGCGCTGATGAACAGGCGGCTCGAGCGCTCGGTGGACACGGTCTTTCTCATGACCGGTTTCCGCTGGATCTTCATCAGTTCGACCGGCATCAAGAACGCGGCCCGGTGCAAGGGCAACATCACCGGCCTGGTTCCCGAGCACGTGGAGAGGGCCTTGCAGGAAAAATTCAGCTGATGGCACCTCCGGTTCGCGGCGCAGACAGCGCCTCCGATCCCACGAGCGGCCGGCGAGAGATTCTGATCCGCTGGCTGCACTGGGCGGCCGCCGCCGGGGCGGCGCTTGTTCTCTATCCCCTGCTCCGCTTCAGCGGCCACCGGATTCCCCCCAGGCCCCGGCTGGTGGAGGTGCCCGCGCCCCTGCCGATAAGCGGCGTCCACACCGCCCACGACTTTCTCCTCTTCGCCACCCCCGAGGGCGCCATCGCCGTCTCCCGGACCTGCACCCATCTCGGCTGCCGGATCAGCTATCAGGAGGACAAGCAGTACATCGAGTGTCCCTGCCACCACAGCCGCTTCACCCCGGACGGCACGCGCATCGCGGGACCGGCGGAAAAAAACCTTCCCCGATACGAGGTCACCCTGAAAAAGGACGGCGAGGGACGGGTGACCGCCTATGTGGTGCACCTCTGATGCCGGCCCGGTGGCGACAATTGGCGGCCGGGCCGCTACGCTGGCTGCTGGCCCACCGCTGGGGAGGCGGTTCGCTGATCAGCCTGCTGCTCTCGATCGGCTCGGGCATCGTGGTGGCCCTGCAATACGATCCCGCCGCGCCGTTCTATTCGACCGGCGCCATCGAGCTGGTGGTGCCGTACGGCTCCTTCTGGCGGGCGCTGCACTACTATTCGAGCCAGGCGTTCTTTCTGCTGCTGCTGGCGCACGTGGCCGTGGTTCTGTGGAAAAATGAGGAGCAATTCCGGCGCGGCCCCTGGATTCGGCTCTGCGCCACCGTGCCCTGCGGCCTGCTGCTGCTGTTCACCGGCTATGTGCTCCGGGGCGACGCCACCGGCGAGGCGGCCGGCGCCATCGCCGAACACATCTGCCTGTCCGTGCCGCTGGTCGGCGAGCCGCTCAACGATCTCCTCTTCGATCTGTCCGACAGCGGCCTGCGCAAGGTTTACGCGCATCATGTCATCGGCCTGGTGGCGCTGGGCTTCATGGCCGCCTGGCCCCATCTCCGCCGGTACACCGCCCGCTGGCGTTCGCACCTGGTGCTGGTCCTGGTCACCGTGCTGGCGGCCGTCGCCGTGCCCGCGCCCATGGAACCGAACCGGTTCGGCCTGCTGTTCATTGCCGGCCCCTGGTTTTTCCTCGGCCTTCAGGAACTGCTCCGCTTTCTGCCGCCCTTTGTCGCCGGCGTGCTGATTCCCCTGCTGCCGCTCCTTCTGCTCTTCTGGCTGCCCACCGCCACCCGGCCCCGCGCCTGGACCCTGCTCGCCATCGGCTGCTGGCTGCTCGCCTACGGCATTTTCACCGCGCTCTGCCTCCTGCGGCTCTGACCCGGATTACCGGCGACATCAATCCACCCGGAGCAGGGTCAGCCGCTCCGGCGCCAGAAACCGGTCCAGCAGGACCTCGCCGTCCAAATGATCGATGGCGGTCTCAGCCGAGCCGGCCACCTGCAGGTACACCGACTCCACCGCCTCGCCGTAACGCGCCAGGGTATAGCGAGTCCGCAGCACGGACTGGTTTTCCTGAACCGAGGCCCGCAGGCTGGCCGGTTCCGGCAATTCGTTCGGGGCGACCAGGGCGGACTGCGCCCGGGCGATAACCAGCCGGCGCAGGACGATTTCCTGCAACGGTTCGTCGAGCCGGCCGAAATCGATCCGGCCTTCCCGGATCCAGGCGGCCAGCACCCGGAGGACATCGTCTTTTCCGGGGCAACGGCCATAGGCGGCCAGATTGCGGTGCAAGCCTTCATGGGCCGCCCGTTCGATCCGGACGCCGCCGAGCCAGTCCAGGGGCACATCCAGCCGCTCGTAAGTCCAGGGCAGATCGACGCCCCCGCCGCCGGTACGGGGCACGATCTCCGGCAGGTTGCGGCCGAAGACCGGCACGCCGAGGGACCAGGGTTCGAGAAAGGCCATGCCGAACCCCTCGGCCACGCTGGTGGTCACGGCCACATCCGCCCGGTGCAGCAGTTCGGCGAAACTCGGACCGCCCGGCCCCACCATCTCGAACTGAACCGGCAGTCCCAGTTCATCGGCCAGCCGCCGCCAGAACCGGTAGCGGGGCTGCTCCGCCGGATTCTCCGGTCCCGAGGTGGTGCCGAAACGGGTATCCCTGGGGGCCAGTGCCGACCAGAGCAGAAATTCGCCCAGATTCTTGCGGCGGATGGCGCGGGTGGGATAAAGCCAGAACGGCTCCTGCCCAGCGGCAACAGGCGACGCCTCCCACTTCACCGGCCCCAGGTCCACCGGGTTGAGCAGCAAATGGACGTGGCCGACATCGAGCCCGGCTTCCCGCAGAAACCGGTAATCGCGGCGATTGAGCACGGCGTAGTGGAGATGCTCGCCCCGGGGATAGAGGAGACGGGCGAGGGTCTGCCGCCGGCCCGCCGCCATGGCGGCGAGCATGGCCCGGTAGTTGGCCGGCCGGCCATCCTCGGCAAAATCGTGGAGCTGGAACAGAAACCGCTCGCCCCGGGCGGCGAGGCATCGCAGGGCCAGGGGCAGGACGAGGTTCTTGCCCAGGCTGTGATTGTGCACGTGCCAGAGATCGGGCGGTCCGCCCAGGGCCGCACTGGCCGCGGCCCGCATCTGGTCGGCCAGTTCGTCGGGAGACACGGAAGGGCGATCGGCCTCGTACTGGAGGCCGGGCACGACCCGGAAATCGCCCGCATCCGAAACCGCCGGCGGCTTGCCGGTCAGGGCCACGGTGGCGATGCCCCGCCGGCCGAGCGCCTTTTGCTGATGACAGACGATCCGAGTCACCCCGCCCCCTTGCAGATGATAGTGCACCAGCGCAACCCGCATGGTCACTCCTCCGCAACGACCGCAGCCGCTCCGGCCGGTTGCGCCGCCACGGGCCGGGAACAGGGCCGGTCATCCCGCCCGGCATGCCGCTGCCGGTAGGCCGCCACCGTCCGCAGCGGTGGCCGCTCCTGTTCCGCAACGACGCAGGTCGCCTTACGGAAGGCGCCGTCCTCCCGGACGAACTGACGAAGCAGGCAGCCGTCCGCCGCCCGTTCGACCCCATGCCCGCGCCGCCGCAGCCGCCGCTCCAGCACCTGGAGAATGGCGCAGGCCATGCGCCCCAGTTCGTCGTTGCTCCGGTTGCGGTGGCAGCGCTGCCCCAGATCGGTCTGGGCGAAGATGGAGAGGCCGTGATGGGCATGGAGGTCGACGAGATGGGCCGCCTCGACGCCGTAGCCCACCGGAAAGGGGATGCTCGCCAGCAGAGAGCGCCTGGCCGCGAACTCGCCGGCCAGGGGCTGGATGAAACTGGTCAGCTCGGGGAAGTGCAGGGACAGAAACGGCCGCACCAGGATCTCGGTCACCCGGCCGCCTCCGGTCGGGGCGCCGCTGCTGCGGCCGGCGGGCCGATCGTAGCAGGCCTTGACGTAGCCGATCTCGGGATGGAGAAGAAGCGGCCCCGCCAGGCCGGTGACGAAGCGCGGGTGCATGTTGGCGATGTCGGCATCGAGCGCGATGAGGATATCGCCCGAGAGCCGGTACAGCGCCTTCCATAGGTTCTCGCCCTTGCCGCGGGCCGGCCCCGCTTCCGGCAGGATGTCCGCCGCCCGATACACGTCGGCGCCCGCCGCCCTGGCCCGCTCCTGGGTTCCATCGGTGGAACCGGAATCAAACACGGCGATTTCGTCCACGAGCTGCGCATCCCGTAGCGGCAGCAACGGAGCCAGCACGGTTTCGATGGTCTGCGCTTCGTTCAGCGTGGGGATGACCAGCGACAGCCGCAGCCCCTGGGCGCGCTTCAGCCGGACCAGGGCGGCGATGTCGGCGAACTGCCGATGGTGGAAGGTCCGGGCTGACAACCATCTCTCCGCTCTGTCCATGGGCCTCCTGCAACCTGGTCCCGTGCCTGCGCACTCCGGAAAACTCGGCTCGAAAATTGAATTATTTCAAATCTATGAACGACACCCCCGGTCCGTCAAGGGGCGGCGATGACGACAGCGATGAAAACATGCTGGCGACGGCCGGCCAGAGACGAAGACCGGTTTGCGTTTTGACTTTGCCCCATCGATGGAATATCCTGCACGGTGATCGGGCGGCCTTGGAATGGATAAAATCTCCTCTCTTTAACTCACCGCGCCCCGGACGGAAAAAGGAGGGCAATGAACGCAATAACGCCGGCAAGACACGCACAGATACAAGACAAAATAGCCCGGATTGAAAGTGAAAGGAATGTCGCCATCATGCTTGCCGTCGAATCCGGCTCGCGGGCCTGGGGCTTTGCCTCGACCTACCATTATCTGAACATGGCCAAGGGGAACTTTCGCGAATACCTGCAAGGGGAAAACGTCAAACTGAAGAAATATTTCTACGTCCTGCGCCCCATCCTGGCATGCGCCTGGATACACGCCCACAACGAACCCCCGCCCATGGAATTCGAACGGCTCCTGTCCACCATCGACGATCCGTCTCTCCTGCGGGAAATCCAGGCCCTGCTGCACCGGAAGAAATCCGGGGATGAATTGAAGCAGGGCCGGAAGATTGCCAGCATCAACCGTTTTCTCGAAGAACAGATCGGAGCGTTCGAGCAGATCGCCTCCCGGTACGATCCCGGCAACAAGCCGCATCCGGAATTCCTCGACCGGCTCCTCTGGACCATCGTCACCGAGCCGCTGCCCGCGTCCTCCTGCCCCGCCGGGCAGGGTTGAGGCTGGCCTTGCCGCTCAGCTGGAACGAAATCAGATCCCGCGCCCTGGCTTTTTCGAGGGAATGGGCCGACACCACCTCCGAGGAGGCCGAGGCCAAATCCTTCTGGGACGACTTTTTCAACATCTTCGGCATCAGCCGCAAGCGCGTCGCCGCCTTCGAGGAGCCGGTCAAGAAACTCGGCGACAAGCAGGGCTTCATCGATCTGTTCTGGAAGGGCCTGCTCCTGGTCGAGCACAAGTCGCGCGGCCGGAGCCTGGATCGCGCCTACACCCAGGCCCTCGACTACTTTCCCGGCATCGCCGAGCGCGACCTGCCCAAGTACGTGCTGGTGTCCGATTTCGCCCGCTTCCGCCTCTACGACCTCGAAGAAAACGAGCAGCACGAATTCGCCCTGCGCGACCTCCACAAGCACGTCCGTCTGTTCGGCTTCGTCGCCGGCTATCAGGCCCACAAAATCGGGGAGCAGGACCCGGTCAACATCAGGGCTGCCGAGCGCATGGGCAGCCTGCACGACCGCATGAAGGCGGTGGGCTACGACGGCCATCCCTTGGAGATCTACCTGGTGCGCATCCTCTTCTGCCTCTTTGCCGAGGACACCGGCATCTTCGAGCGCCAGCAGTTCCAGGACTACATCGAGCAGCGCACCGCCGAGGACGGCTCCGACCTGGCCCACCACCTTGGCACCCTGTTCCATGTGCTCAACACGCCGCCGGCCAAACGGCTGACCGTGCTCGACGAGCAGTTGGCCGCCTTTCCTTATGTCAACGGCAAGCTGTTCGCCGAACTGCTGCCGCCCGCGGCCTTCGATCGGGGCATGCGCCAGGCCCTGCTCGACTGCTGCACCCTGGACTGGAGCCGCATTTCGCCGGCCATCTTCGGCTCGCTCTTCCAGTCGATCATGGACAAGAAAGCCCGGCGCAATCTGGGCGCCCACTACACCAGCGAGGCCAATATCCTCAAACTGATCCGGCCGCTGTTTCTCGACGGCCTGCGCGAGGAGTTCGCGCGGGTTAGGCACAACCGCGCCCGGCTGTTCGAGTTCCACAAGAAGCTGCGTCGACTCACCTTTCTCGACCCGGCCTGCGGCTGCGGCAACTTCCTGGTCATCGCCTACCGCGAACTGCGCCTGCTGGAGTTGGACGTGCTCCGCGCCTCCCGCGATCCCCGCCAGCAACTGCTCGCGGTCCATTCACTGATCCAACTCGACGTCGACCAGTTCTACGGCATCGAGATCGAGGAATTTCCGGCCCAGATCGCCCAGGTGGCCCTGTGGCTGATGGATCACCAGATGAACCAGCTGGTCTCCGAGGAATTCGGCCTCTACTTCGCCCGCATCCCGCTGCAATCGAGCGCCAACATCGTCTGCGCCAACGCCCTGCGCCTCGACTGGAACGAGGTGATCCCGGCAGAGCGCCTCACCTGTATTTTGGGCAACCCGCCGTTTGTCGGACATCACTATCAGAGCGCAACGCAGAAAGTCGACCAGACTCAGACAATGCGTGAGATCAGCGCTCACGGCGTTCTTGATTTTGTGTCGAACTGGTATGTCAAAGCTACAGAATATATGCTGGCCAACCGTGCCATCGAAACCGCACTTGTCTCCACCAGTTCAATTACCCAAGGGGAGCAGGCTGGTCTTCTCTGGCCGTACCTGTTGGCAAAGGGAGTGCGTATTAATTTTGCCCATCGCACCTTCCATTGGAGCAGTGAGGCAAGGGGCAAGGCGGCGGTGCATTGTGTGATCGTTGGTTTTGCCTTGTTCAACCGAACGGCGAAATGGTTGTTCGAGTATGAGGATATCAAAGGAGAACCCCAAGCCATCAAGGCAAGCAACATCAACCCCTATTTGGTCGATGCGCCGGATTTGATTGTCAGTAACAGAAATGTCCCTTTGTGCAAGGTGCCCAAAATGAGTTGGGGCAACAAACCCACCGATGGGGGTCATCTCCTCCTTTCTCCAGCGGAAAGGCAAGAACTGTTGGTGTTGGAGCCAGGTGCGGGACCATACGTGCGCCGATATATGAGCGGTGGCGATTTCCTGAAGAATGAGGAACGTTACTGTCTGTGGCTGGTTGATGTGCCGCCGCAGGAGTTGAAAAAATTGCCGCACATCATGAGCAGGGTGGAAGAGGTCCGGAAAAGCAGACTCGCCAGCAAAGCGGCAAGCACGCGGGCGTATGCGGACCATCCAACCCTGTTTCGGCAGATTGCCCAGCCTGCTTCAGATTATCTTGCCATTCCCGAGGTTTCGTCGGAACGGCGTAGATATATCCCCATGGCTTACTTGTCAAAAGAGGTCATTTGCAGCAACAAAATCCAGTTTGTTCCCGATGCAACGTTATTTCACTTTGGCGTTTTGCAAAGCATCATGCACATGGCTTGGGCGAGAACTGTATGTGGTCGTTTAAAAAGCGATTACAGTTACTCAAACACCATCGTCTACAACAATTTCCCCTGGCCGGAAAATCCGACCGACAAGCAGAAACAGGCCATCGAGGCTGCGGCCCAGGGTGTGCTCGACGCCCGCGCCGACTTTCCCGAGGCGTCGCTGGCCGACCTCTACGATCCGCTCACCATGCCGCCGGTGCTGCTCAAGGCGCATCAGGCGCTCGACCGGGCGGTGGATGCGGCCTACGGGAAAAAAGGCTTTGCCACGGAGGCGGAGCGGGTCGCCTTTTTGTTCGAACTGTACCGGCAATACACAAGCTCACCCGGCCCCGCATGACGGAGCGGGCCAAAATGGCGGGCTGAAATGAAATAGCCGATCGGATCTGATCGGATCGGAAAAAAATCGAGCGTGTCGGGTCGAACTGTTGGTGCTGAGCGCAGCGAAGCCCAACATTCAGCTGGTTGAGCGCCAGCGAGTTTTCCGATACGCCGTGTGGTCTCGCGCTACGCTGCTCGCCACACCGCTTCCGCCCTGACCGAGAAGCGCAAGAAAGCCCGAGGAGCCTTAAGCAGCGGGGTGCTCTTTTCTTGATGTCAGGCGAGCGAAGAAGGAAGGCCGCTTGAACAGGATGGCCAGCACTCCCCAAATAAGGCCGATGAGCACGCCAAGAGGTGACAGCAGGATCAGGACAATCGGCACGGCAATCATGGTGACAATGGAAGCGGCGCAGAATTCGCCCGTGGCCCACCACAGGGGAACAAACATTGCGAAAGAGACCGCCGTGGCTATAGAGGTGGCGGCGAAATCAATCGAGTCGTTCGTTTTCATAGCAAGACAGGTAACATTGGCCGCCTTTCATGTCAAACTCCATGGCCCTATCCCTCGTCATCGACGCGGTCCTCCCAACAACGGTTCAGCACGTTGGCTTGAGCGCAGCGAAGCCCAACGAACTGAAGAGTGTCTGCACGAACAAAAGGACCGGGGCGGTGGTGTATATGGCAGGTGAGGCAAGGCCGGGACGGCTCACACCCCGGCGCGCAGGCACCTCATGACAGGGTGGCCCCCCTAGTGCGATGCGCCCTGCACAAAATAGACTCCGTTGCCCCACAGCAAAGGTCAAAGGCGGCGATAAGGCGCCCTCCGGTGTGCACGGCACGTTGGTGCTGAGCGCAGCGAAGCCCAACTTTACTGGCGGCTAAATAAGCGCGTCTGCCTCCAGGGATTTGGGATCGTCCCAGCCGGCCTTGACATAGTCGATCTCGGCGCCGGTTTCCAGGGCGCGGCGGAATAGCTCATTGAACTGTTCGGCGATGAGGTCGGGCGCGGTGAAAGAGCAGACCATGCCGAACCGCCGTGTATAGGCGTTGAACAGAGCGCCATCCATTTTCAACCAACCATCGAAGGCCGCCATGTGCACCTCATGCGGAAAAGGGTGATGTAACCATTGAAAATGTAGACGGCGCGACCGGAAAAAACAAGGATCAAGAAATGCCCGCCATTGTAACAACGGCCGGCCCAACCGATGGGGGCCGCTCAAACACTGCAAGGGGCAGCCTCTGCACGATACTGGCCGGTTGATGAACTCGATCACCAGGTAGCGCAGCCGGGATTGATTGATGGCAGGAAAAACGCGTAGCCCGTTGGGTTAGGCGAAGCGAAGTCCAACGTTCAGATGTCCCGCCCTTATGTAGTCGACCGTGAAAAACTCTCAGCGAGTTGAAATATATAGATAAAAACTGAAAAATATATCACTATAAATTGCAGGATATAGCACTTTTCTCCTTCAATTTCTGGTGATTTTCGATGCAGCCAAAG
>Ga0265295_1001028_pt1 | contig 51884 bp, 45 predicted proteins | sample Munlansysbiofilm_FD_192503 | JGI IMG/M metagenome (GOLD analysis project Ga0265295, IMG submission 192503) | Leachate microbial communities from a municipal landfill in Southern Ontario, Canada - Methane capture system biofilm | ecosystem: Engineered > Solid waste > Landfill > Unclassified ... | reverse complement strand
ATGCTGCTGAATGTTTCCGCCTCGTTCCTTTTGCCATTTTCTGCTCCATGTTGTGCCCATCGTTGGGCGTTAGTGGTAGCAGATTTTCCACTTAAGGGCTTGTCCAAATTTCCGAGACCACTTCTGTAAGCATGCCGCAACCGGATGCTCAATGTTTGATGGTTAAAAGCCGGTTCTTCAGTGTTGATCCGATCCCGGGGTACTTGGTTTGTGTAATATTTTTACGAATCATCCATCACCAATAAACTCTCGGGACCGTTTTTCTGCAACTTTTTAGAAGACGGCAATGAGCATGCATCGACAGGTTGTATCTCAATGACTCCCCGCCGCAGAAATCGGGTTGATGACACATTCGATCATCCGGGCTCTTCTATAACCATACCATCGTTTACTTCTCTCGTAGATGTTGTCAAAAACAGTGTATCATATTTTTACGTTATCCCGGATAGACTAATTTTTTTATGTGTAGAAGTTCTATGGATATGGTGAACAACGATCCTGTATACCGTTCTTTCATGCCTGGCAGTTTGGCAGGAAACGATACTTGGGACCTGAGCACAACGTTTAACTGCATTCATTTTTTTTTTGCTGCATCAGATTCTACGGTCATGGTATTTTTTCAGAGTAACGCGTTTTGATAATTGAATACCACAGAATTCTGTTGTCATTCTGCGACTCTTCAGGTGCTCCATGCATCACCAGAGTCTGTTGTTACAAGTGAAGTGTTGTCTGAGTAAGGCTGTTTTTTTTAGAGTAAGAAAGAGATGGAAGTCCAGCCTGCTTCCAGGGGTAATGCGTCATTTTCGAGAAGGTGGCAGAAATGCCGTGCTCAGACGACCTGTTTGGTCTGTCTCTGTTGCGGAGGGGAAAGAACAGAGGTTAGGTCGATCGGGTTGGATGGTGAAATTGTTCAGCTGTTTTGACGATACCAGCGAAGTCTGATCCCGGTCTGCTGGAATCAGGGGTGTGACGGGCTTTGATCGGGATGAATACAGTTCCATTTGAGAAGGATCTGGATAATGGGCAGCATGGGTAACCCCACCACATTACTGTATGACCCGCAGATCTTATGGATGAGAAAACCACCCGCACCCTGGATAGCGTAGGCCCCTGCTTTGTCCATCGGTTCCCCTGTTTGCACATAGGATTCGAGTATGGGCTCGGCAAAAGTTCCAAAAGTTACAGCCGTGGCCACTGTGCCTGCCTCGAACATTGCATGATTTTTCATCATCAGGGTAAAGCCGGTGATAACAGTGTGGGTTTGTCCCTGGAGGTTCTTTAACATTGCCAGGGCATGGGCCTTATCTCGGGGTTTGCCTAAAATACGCCGGCTAAGTGTGACCACAGTATCAGCCCCGAGAACACAAGCTTCTGGGTGTATGGCAGCAATCTGGAGTGTTTTTTCTGTTGCCATCCGTTCAGCAAAGTCCTTCGGTCGTTCAGAAGGATGAGGTAACTCATCAACCGTGGCTGGTAAAATTTGAAATGTAAGGCCTGCCTGGCGGAGTAAATCCTTTCTTCGTGGAGAGCCTGAGGCAAGAATAAGGGGATGGGCGGCAATAAACATCGATCAGGAGCGGGAACAAAGACAGGGTTGAGGATAATGAATCTGTTCAAGAAAGAGTCCACAGGCCGGAGCGGTCGGTCCGGCAGCAGTTCGGGTTTGTGCTGTTATAATGGCCTGCATTGCGTCGGCTTTCCTTTTTTCTTGACCTATACTTATCAAAGTCCCTGCAAGAATACGGACCATTTGTCTGAGAAAACCATCGCCGGTGAAACGAAGTGACCATTGATCAGCTGTTCCAAGCGTTGGGGTGCAACTGACGTGAAAAAGAGTCCGAACTGCACCGCGCCCGGTAACAACTTCTTTGTCTCGGGAACCCGAACGTTCAAAGCTGGAAAAATCATGGGTACCAAGGAGATGGCCGAAGGCGGTTTGCAGGAGCCGGGGATTGAATTTTCCAGGGTAATGGGCCCGGTACAGGCGGGTTGTAGGGATTTGCACTGCACCTGTGAAGAAATCGTACCGGTATGTTTTAGCACAGGCACTGAAACGGCTGTGAAAACCCAACCGGGCTTCCTCAGCCTTGAGGACACGGATGTCAGTCGGCAGCAGGGCGTTGAGTCCTTTATAAAAGGCAACGAGAGGGGCGGTGGAGTCGGTATGGAAATGGGCAATCATGCCGAGGGCGTGAACCCCGGCATCGGTTCGTCCTGCGCCGTGTAACGTTATGGGAGCGCTGCAGATTTGAGACAGCGAACCTTCCAGGGTCGCCTGGATGGTTGCTTCTCCCTGTTGCTGTCGCTGCCAGCCATGGTAATTACTTCCATCGTAGGCAATGAGTAAACGAACATTCCGTTGCATCAGGGGAAAAACGGGGCACCGAGCAGGCCTTCTGTTTCGGGAAATCCATTCATGAGGTTCATATTTTGTATGGCCTGGCCGGAGGCACCTTTGACGATGTTGTCAATGGCGGACATGACGATTAAGCGATTGGTTCGTCGGTCTTTCTGCAGTGAAAGATCACAGTAGTTGGAGCCTCGAACGTGCTGTGTTGCCGGTGGCGTTCCGGACGGCAGTAGCCGTACGAAAGGTTCTTCTCTGTAAACCCGTTCGTACAGAGCTTGCAGGTCAGTCTCTCTACCCTTGTCGGTGAGTGCAGCGTAGATGGTGCTGAGAATACCACGTGACAGCGGAAGCAGGTGAGGGGTGAAAGAAATAGTGACCGGTTGGCCGGCAGCAATGGACAGTTCCTGTTCTATCTCCGGGATGTGTCGATGGGTTCCGCCCACCTTGTACGGCTTGAAACCGTCGGCCACTTCACAGAACAGGGTTCCCACACTGGCAGCTCTGCCGGCCCCTGAAGTTCCGGATTTTGAATCAACAATAAGAGTTGCCGGATCTATCATCTCTTCTCGCAGGAGAGGTGCAAGGGCAAGAATTACCGAGGTCGGATAGCAACCGGGGTTCGCGGTCAGCCGTGTTTGTCGTATTTGCTCACGATAGAGTTCCGGAAGACCGTAGACTGCCTGGTCAAGCAGCTCGGGGCAGGTATGTTTCTGGTACCACTCTTCGTAGGTTGTTGAATCATGAATTCGAAAATCAGCGCTCAGATCGACCACTTTTTTACCGGCAGCCAACAGCTGAGGAACAACATCCATGGCGGTTTTATGTGGTACCGCTGTGAAAAAGAAGTCGGCGCGCTCAACCAGCTCGTCCGTTGTCAGATTTTCACAGGTAATATCAATTCGTTTGCGCAGATTAGGAAAGACCTCTGCCAGAGCCTTTCCTGCGTATTGTCGCGAGGTGGCGGCAGTGATTGTGACTTTCTCGTGGCCTGCAAGCAGCCGGGCCAGTTCGGCGCCGGTATACCCTGAGGCGCCAACAATACCAACTCGCACCATGATATCTCTTCCTTGTAAGCGATAAGTGTTAGGGGCAGGTTCATAAAAAAAGGGAATAACGTACTCGTTATTCCCTGATAGGTGTAAAAGCTTAAGAAAATGCAGTGACCGATCCCTGGTATCTCCGCCCAGTTATCTCTTGGAGAACTGGAAGCGGGCACGAGCTCCGCGCAGACCGTATTTCTTACGTTCTTTTGCACGTTGATCCCTTGTCAGGAGCCCCGCTCTTTTCAGCGGTAAGTGCAGTTCCGGGTTAAGTCCCTGCAAAGCACGGGCAATACCATGCACCAGTGCGTCAACCTGGGCAGTCTTACCGCCGCCGGTAACTGTGGCCAGCACATCATATTTATCAACGGTCTCTGTGACTGTAAAAGGCTTTGCGATCTTTGGCTCAAAGAAGATGTTGCCGAAATATTCGTCCATGGCCATTTTGTTAACAGCGACCTTACCGCTTCCCGGGGTGATCCAGACCCGTGCAATTGCGGTTTTTCGTCTGCCGGTGGCGTATGTCTGTTCGGGATTCATAGTATAATACTCCGTTGTCAAATCTCGTACTGTTCCGGTTGTTGAGCCTGGTGAGGATGGTCTGAACCAGCATATATTTTCAGTTTTTTAAGCTGGGCACGGCCAAGTTTATTTTTGGGCAACATACCGCGCACTGCCGTCCGGATCACTTCCTCCGGTTGTTTGGCTAATACTTCGCGGGCAGAGCGGGTGTTAAGCCCTCCTGGGTATCCAGTGTGGTGATGATAGAGTTTGTTGTCTAACTTGTTGCCCGTGAGATGAACTTTTTCTGCATTGATAACGATGACAAAATCACCGTTGTCCTGAAAGTTACAGAAAGTTGGTTTATGTTTGCCGCGCAAAAGTCGAGCAATTTCCGCTGCCATGCGGCCAAGAACTTTACCATCGGCATTTGTCACGTACCATTTGCGTTCGATTTCATCTATCGGCGTGTAATAGGTTTTCATGCTGGGTGTCTCGTGCTTGAAAAAAAAAGGTTCGAACAGGCGTCCGAACCTGGGTAATTTTGTGGAGCGGGAAACGAGATTCGAACTCGCGACTTCAACCTTGGCAAGGTTGCACTCTACCACTGAGTTATTCCCGCTTATTGTTCACGATAACGTACAACTCTAATAGATTTTGTTGAGAAGTGTCAATAAAAAAAAGCATCAGCAGGTAAATTTATCGGCATGATCCCTTCATGAAAAAAACCATGATGAGAGAGAGGAGAACAGTTGCCAATCAAGAAAAAGAAGAATAGTATGCTAAGCTAACTTGTTCAGTATTTTACTGATTTTCAGCCCTGTAGACAACTGTCAAGAGTCTTTAGGTGGCCTGATCGCAGTGAGGTGCTGTTTGATCTGCAGATAATACCTGCCACCCATCCCACCTCAAAAAGAGGAAGCAATTTATTTTACAGGAATTTTGATAATGACTGCAACCGCACCACGCACAGCCTCGCTTGCCCGAACAACGAAGGAGACCAGCATTCAGCTTGATTTTGTTCTTGATGGGACAGGTGCAATCACGGTTAACACTGGTGTGGGCTTTTTGGATCATATGCTGGTACTCATGGCTGTCCACGGATTTTTTGATCTGAAAATATCCGCACAGGGTGATGTGGAAGTCGATGACCATCACACTGTTGAAGATGTGGGTATCTGTCTGGGACAGGCTTTTGCTCAAGCTTTGGGCAACAAGGCCGGTATCTGTCGGTACGGTCATGCCTATGTCCCCATGGACGAGGCGCTGGCACGGGTTTGCCTTGACTTCTCCAACCGTCCTTTTCTCCATTACCAGGTCGAGATTTCTGAACAGAAAATCGGGACTTTTGATGTACCGTTGGCCAAGGAATTTTTCCGTGCTTTCTCCTTGCATGCAGGGATAACACTGCACATTGATCTCCTGCATGGTGAAAACGGCCACCATATTCTTGAGGCGATATTCAAAGCATTGGGGCGGGCAGTCGCCCTTGCAGCCGCACCTCATCCCCTGGTTACGGGACAGCTCTCTTCAAAAGGTATGCTATAAGTACACTGAAGACCTGCATGTTGTGTAAACACCTTAGCCGAATTTTTCAACTTTCCACCCTTCAGCAGGAGGAATAAAAAGTGGCACTTTTACAGCAAATAAAAGTCGGAACAGCGGCACTCTGTCTTGTTATGGCCGCCGGATGTACGCAGGTGAAAGGCCCTGTTCAAAGTTCTTTGGATGATACCTTTGCCGTATCAGGTATTGCGGTGCTTCCGGTTCGGCCGGTCATTGAGTTTGATGAAAATCAGACGCTTGCCGAAGAAGAGTTGCTTCGAAATTCCAGTGTCGTGATGGATGGCCTGATCAAAGAGGCCCTGGCAGATAAATCGGGGGTTCGGTTTATTACCACTCCTCTTCAGGTTGAACACAAAGGTGGTGGTTTCACTGACCTGGAGAAGGCGAGAGACATCGCTGCTCAACAGGAGTGCAACACCCTGCTGGAGGTCACGCTTAGTCGGTATGTTGAACGGATCGGCGGCGATTATGGTGTGAGACAGCCTGCTGCTGTTACCTTTGCCTACAGGCTCTATGAGGTGGGTGAGGGACGGGTATTGTGTCATGGTCGATTCGATGAACAACAGCAATCCGTGATGGAAAATCTGCTCACTCTGCCCAAAGCACAGAGCCGTGGGCTTGTCTGGTTGACTGCTGAAGACCTGGCCCGCGACGGTATTAAGGAAAAATTTTCCCAATGTCCTTACCTCGACGACAAGTAGTGAACCGGCAACCGTGACAGTGTTGTTGTCGCGGGGGGTAAATCGACGTATCGGTCGGGCAATGCACGATTACAGCATGCTGACCGATGGTGACCGGGTTCTGGTGGCGGTTTCCGGCGGAATCGATTCGTTTGTACTGGCATGGCTGCTGGTCGAGTGGCGGAAAAAAGCGCCGATCCATTACGACCTTGCAGCTGTGCATGTTGATATGGAAGCCGACGCCAACGGCCCCGGACCGATGGCACAAAAGCTTCGTCGCTCGATCAGTGCACTTGGTTTGCCCCTGCATATCCTGCCGGCTCGTTGGCAGCCCGATCTGTTGCCGACAGAGACCACAAAGACGTACCATGATCTGTGTTTTCAATGTGCCCGTTCAAGAAGGACGCAGATGTTCGTCTATGCACGAGAATGCGGTTATCATACCATCGCCCTCGGCCATCATCGCGACGATATTATCGAAACTTTTCTGCTGAATCTCACCTGTGCCGGCAATATCAGTACCATGGTTCCGAAACAGAACCTTTTTTCCGGACGCTTGACACTTATCCGGCCATTGGCATATCTGGACAAGGTGGAGATTGAAGAGGTCGGCCGTCAGTTGCGTGTGACGCCGATTCGCTCTCTCTGTCCTTTGCGTGAGCAAACCAAACGCCGCGATATGCAGCACTTGGCCTCATTGATTTATCAGCAGATTCCCGGTGCAAAAGAGCATATATTTGCAGCTCTTGGCAACATCCGCCAGCAGTACCTGCTCAACCAAAGCAAAGAAAGACATCTTCCATGAGGGTGGCGATTCTTGCAGATATTCACGGTAATTTTCGGGCCTTGGAGGCTGTCTTGGCCGATATTGCCCTGTTGTCCGTTGACCGGATTTTCTCTTTGGGCGACAATATCGGCTACGGTCCAGAGCCTGAAGAGGTGGTTCAGGCGTTGATCAGGAGCAAAGTGTGTTCGGTGATGGGCAATCACGAACTCGGATTGGCCAGTCGCAGTTATTCTGTCCGCTTCCATGCAACTGCTCGGGATTCGTTGCATCTGACCAGATCGCTGCTGAGTGCACAATCTTTATCCTGGTTGACCTCATTGCCCAGTTCTCTTGTCTGGAACGACACTCGTTTTGTTCATGGCTGTCCACCGGAATCCATGACAGTCTACCTGTACAATCCCACAGAAACTCGTTTGCAGCGTGTATTTGCCGCCTATTCGGAGCGGATTTGTTTTGCTGGTCATACCCACGACCTCAGTTGGCATCAGTCGGATAACAGCACTGTGACAAGCTGTCCGTTGCCTCTCGGTCACTCTGACCTCGCAAGACAGGTCCGTCATCTGTTACTTTGTGGAAGTGTCGGACAACCACGCGATATGTTTAGCTGGCATGCGAAGTACGTGCTTTGGGATCAGGAAGCGGCAACCATTGAAATACGGTCTGTTGTCTATGATGTCCAGACCACCATGCAACTCCTGGGTGAACGCGGGTTTCCAGGCAGCAACGCTAAACGTCTTTTTTGGTGAGCCAATGAAGAAAGTGGGTCGATACGAGGTCGTTCGCCGTCTTGGCAAGGGAGGAATGGGGTCGGTCTACAAGGCTATTGTACCGGTTATTGATAAGGTGGTTGCCGTCAAGATCCTTGATCCCAACGAACTGTTGGAAGACATCCTCGGTGTTGATCAGTTACGCGATATTTTCATCTTCGAAGCCCGTACCATGGCTACCTTCAGCCAGCCTTTTCTGGTCACTGTTCATGACTTTGACCACGATGATCAAGGCCGGCCCTTTTTTGTTATGGATTATATCTGTAACAATCTTGGGGACATGATTGGTGAGTCTTTTCATCTTGAGGAGGATTCCCGGATAATTCAGGCATCCAAGGTATTGCATTATGGCCGGCAGATCCTGGCTGGTCTTGGTTTTCTCCACTACAACAACATTGTTCATCGTGACATAAAGCCACAAAATATCCTGGTCACCGACGAAGATATAATAAAAATCTGCGATTTCGGTATGGCCCTGGTTAACGGCACATCGTTTTCAGGCCCAAGCAATATGCAGATCGGTTCTCCGTATTATACTCCTCCGGAACAACGCAAAAACCCAAACGCCGTTGATGGACGGGCTGACCTCTATTCAACGGCAGTACTGTTGTATCGGATGCTCACCGGTAAGCTCCCGGGCATGCAGAGTTTAAGTTTGTCCATGGTCAATGCCCAGTATGATCAGTCCTGGGACGATTTTTTCCTTAAAGCGCTGCGCTGGCAGCCGGAGGAGCGGTTTCAATCCGCAGATGAGATGCTGGTTGCCCTGGAGCAGCTCCCCAAGGTGCCATCGGCTTCAGAGCGCTGGTGTCCAGTGCCTCAGGCAGGGGATAAACCCAAGGTTTTACGTCGTACATCTTTGAATGTACGCAGGTCCCAGGCTCAAAAACATTTTGGGGTGACCTCCCTGATGCGACCGGTGGAATCAGTGTGCAATGTACTGGAGACCGCTGCAGAGATCGTGTGGGATCGGGCAACGGATCTGGTGTGGCAGCGGCATGGCAGCCGGTTTCCACTCTCCCTTGCCGAAGCCCGCAGCTATGTGGAGATGTTGAACAAACAACGGTTTCAGGGGTATCAGAATTGGCGGCTTCCCACTGTCAACGAGCTGTTGAGCATGCTGTCAGACGCTGGCTATGCGGCATTTTTTTCTGCGGAGAACACAGGGCAGACAATGAAATGGCTCTGGAGCTGTGACCGTCACGGATATCATGAAAGCTGGTATGTGAACATGGACATGGGGTTTGCCGGTGTCCAGGACATAGCTTGTCGGAATCATGTCAGGGCTGTCTGTATCCCCGCAGAGAGCACAGTCGATACTTCCTTATAAGCCGAACCGGATAAATTTATGAACTGGATAAACTTATGGACGACCCTGTTGCACACTACTTTTTAGTGCACTCTGCATCCAAGGACCGAGCTATACGTCATGTGAAGCAGTATCTTTCCGGCAATCAGTTGATCTCCTATGCTACGTTTGTTATCCACCCTGAAGAGGTCTACAACGGATCCCATCCGCTTTTTGAGCCAACCCTCGCACATGGACTGGCCGCTAATGCCGCTTTTGCCCGACGCATGCTTGCCCATCTTAAAGAGGAAGGGGTCACTTCCCTTGAGCAGTTGCCTGACCTGCAACAGGGGTATGTAACCAAAGTGCTGCATACACTGACCCACCTGCTGGATGGATTTATTGGGATCGATTCGACCTTTTATAATCTTATTGAAGATTCACACCGGGTCAGTGAGGAGTTAACAACGTCCATTCACGCCATCCCCGTATCTTACTGGCTTGTATCAGTGCGAGCAGGCAAACTGGAGACCTCGCTTCTGCATCCGGTTAATTAACAGGACTGTTCTGTCCCGAAGTCTGTCCCCCACGTGTATTCTTCTGCCCTCTGCTTTGCATGCGGTTGCTTTTCCCATGAGCTGAACTGGAGTTCTGTTGACATAAATTGATATAAAGTATAAATTTTATTGTATCAATGTGGGGTAAGATGATGATGTTCTCCTGATTTCCGAACATTATCGACTCATTCTCGTTTTCGAGATGATCGTATGCGCCTTTTTATTTTCGGCTCCATCCGAAGAACGTTGCTTGTTCTGGTACTGTTGGCAGTGTTCCCATCACTGGCAATTTTGCTGTACAGCGGGCGGGAGCTACGTAACAGGGTGGTCCTGGATGCTGAGAACTATGCTCTGCGCCAGGTGCAGGCCATGGCTGCTCACCATGAGAGGGTGGTTGAGAATGCCCGGTTGCTGCTCATGGCGATTGCCCGGTCGGCAGACGTCCGTCGACTCGACGTTGACGCCTGTCAGACGCTTCTTGCAGAAATTCTGGCCAATCACACGGTCTATGTTTCTTTTACCCTGATCGATATCAACGGACGTGTGCTTGCCGTTGCCCCTGCCGATCTGTCGACAACTTCCCAACCCGCCGATGTTTTCCAAGAAGCCCTGCAGTCCGGAGTTTTTACTGTCGGCAATTATACTCTGCGTAAAAATGAACGTCGGGTTGTTGTTCATTTTGCGCAGCCGGTTTTTGCCGATGATTTTCAGCCAAAGGGCATGCTGATTGCCGACTTTGATTTGAATTACTTCGGTCGTCTCTTTGCAGACACTCATTTGCCTGAGCAGTCGATCTTCACCCTGACCGATGCCAAAGGTATGCGTCTGACAAGATTCCCTGAAACGGAGAAGTATACCTGGGTACCGGATTTACCGCAGATGGTGGAACGCATGTCCGGTGAAGAAGAGGAGGGGACCTTTTTAAAAGTAGGCGTGGATGGAGTACGTCGTCTGTACAGTTTCAAGAGGCTTCATTTTCAAGGAGCATCCTTTCCTTATCTGATGATTCGTCTTGGCATTCCGGTTGACCAGGCACTGGGTGAGGCTCGGTTTGTTGTCCTTCGTAATTTGGTGCTGCTGATTCTGGCGGCAGCATTGGCACTTGCGACGGCCTGGGTTGTTGGAGAGCGAACCCTGATACGTCGATTCAGCCAGTTGATTGCGGCGACGGATCGATTGAAATCCGGTGAGTTGAGCAGTCGTACCGGTATTGATTTTCAGGAGGGGGAACTTGGCCGGTTAGCCAATGCCTTTGACAGTATGGCGATGGAGCTGGAAGAAAAAGAGCACGAACGATCGGTTGCACAGGAAGAGTTGCTTCGTCTCAATGAAGAGTTGGAGCACCGTGTCATACAGCGTACCGAGCAGCTGGCCCAGGCCAACCAGGATGTACAGCAGACATTGGAGCATTTACAGCGAACCCAGAAGCAACTGGTTCTCTCGGAAAAGCTGGCTGCCCTGGGAGAGTTGGTGGCCGGTGTTGCCCATGAAATCAACACCCCGGTAGGAGTCGCCCTTTCTGCGAGTTCAACCCTTGTTGAGAAAAATAAAACTTTAACGGAACGTTTCTCGAAAGGTGAAATAAGACGCTCTGATTTAACGCAGTTTCTGGAAGATTCCCGTGAAGGCGTCGATATGATTCTGGTTAATCTGAACCGTGCTTCAGACCTGATTCGCAGTTTTAAGATGGTGGCGGTTGATCAGGTCTCAGAACATCGGCGGATTTTTCGCCTGCGTGAATATATCGATGAAATTCTGCTCAGCTTACGACCAAAGCTGAAGAAGACCAGCCACCGGATTGTTGTCGAATGCGACCCGGATCTGGTGATTGAAAGTTACCCCGGCGCTTTTTCTCAAATTCTGACCAATCTCATTATTAACAGCCTTGTCCATGCTTTTGCGGAAGATCAAAGCGGTGAGATCCGGATTGAAGCCATACGTCAAGAGAATGTCTTAGAGATGCACTACTCGGACAACGGGAAAGGGATGCCGGCAGAGGTGCAGGATCGAGTGTTTGAACCCTTCTTTACAACCTCACGGCAACACGGCTCCACCGGGCTGGGATTGCACATTGTTTTTAACCTGGTTACGCGGACCCTTGGTGGAGAAATCGGCTGTGAAAGCCGACCAGGACAGGGAACAGTCTTTCAGATGACTATACCTGTTTGACGTGGAGTGTCTATGATGATCGACGATGATGCCCTTCTCTTTAAAGATGAAGCTCCGGAACCGGGTGAAAGCCGGGCTGACGGCAGTATTCCCCAGGACAGATGGAAGATTCTGATTGTTGATGATGAGGTCGATGTACACAGTGTCACCACCTATATGATCAAAGACATGGAGTATCATAACAAGAAGTTTGAGTTCCTCCATGCCTACAGCGGTCAGGAAGCCAGGCATATCTTAGCCGGGCACCATGACATAGCCGTTGTTCTTCTGGATGTGGTGATGGAAACCGATGACAGCGGTCTGCAGCTTGTCCGCTATATTCGCGAGGTACTCAACAATCATACTGTGCGGATAGTTTTGCGTACCGGTCAACCAGGTAAGGCACCGCCGGCCAAAGTCATCTTAGAGTATGACATCAACGATTACAGGGAAAAGACAGAGTTAACCCTTGAACGGATGCTGGTCACCGTCATATCCGCGCTGCGAAGTTACAACTTTATTGTGACCCTTGAAAATAATCGTAAAGGGCTGAGAAAGATCATCGATGCTTCAGGGGATATTTTTGAACGTCAATCCTTAGAAAAATTAGGGAGCGGCGTTTTAGATCAATTAACCTCGATTCTTCAGTTGCATGAGGATGCGCTTTATAGCCATTCCTCGGGATTGGCGGTTTCAAAAATCCAGGGACAATCGGTGGTACTGGCGGCAACCGGGAAGTTCAGCCAATATGTCGATCAGCCGATTGGTGAGGTGAAAATCGCCCTGATGCGGGGTGCTCTTGATCAGGCCCGATCCTGTCCCCACGGTTTTTATTGCGAGAGCGGTAAGTGTGCCTGGTACTTTAAAAGTCAGACCGGCTCGGAAAATTTCCTTTATTTTGAGATTGCCAAGGAGCTGGACGAAGACGATCGTGATTTGCTTGAGTTGTTTTTTACCAATGTCTCCCTGGCCTTTGACAACCTGTTCCTTAACAGAGGCATTGAAGAATCGCAGAAGGAGATCATCTACCATATGGCAGAGGCCATGGAGTGCCGTTCAGATGAGACAGGCAGCCATGTCCGCAGGGTGGCCGAATATGTACGTTTGCTTGCTTTGAAATACGGCCTCAGCGAGGAGGAGGCTGAGATGTTCAAACTTGCCTCAACTCTGCACGACCTTGGTAAAATTGGTGTCCCGGATGCTGTTTTAAATAAACCCGGCCCGCTTACCCCGGAGGAATATCAGATCATTCAGGCTCATGTGCGTCAGGGCCATGAACTGCTGACAAATTCCGGAAGCCCTGTTATTCGCACCGCGGCCCGAATTATTCTCGAACATCATGAACGCTGGGACGGCCGGGGATATCCACGCGGTCTGAACGGTGACGAAATTCATATCAGTAGCCGGATCGTGTCGGTGGCCGATGTCTTTGATGCCCTGTCCAATCGACGCATCTATCGAGAGGCGTGGAGCTGGGAGGCTGTACTGACTTATTTCAGGGAACAGCGCGGAAAACATTTTGATCCCCGACTCGTGGATATCCTCCTTGCAAGCCAGGAGGAGTTTCGCCGTGTCTGGCTGCAGTACAGCGAGGTGACGGGTGCTCTTCCCGGTGTATCTTCCGACATGGTGTGAACTGCAGTGCTCCCTGGTACTGTTTTTTGACGCACAGTACTGCCCGGCAGGAAGAGTAGTTTTTCTTGAAGTCTACCGAAGCTTTAGGTAATAGGGTACGTGTCATGGGAAGGTGTTAAGACCCAGCTCAACAGGTTACGAGGAAAACAGAATGGGAAAAATCGGTAGAAATCAACCGTGCCCGTGCGGCTCCGGGAAAAAATACAAGCACTGTTGTCTGTCGGCGCAGCAGGCAGGTGCTGTGGCTGAGCCGACAAGTCCGGTGAAGGTTTCGTTGCTGGCGACCATTGAAAAGGTACAGACCCTGGCTGAGGAAAAAAAAGAGGTTTTTCTTGAGCTCGGTGTTTTTCTGTTTTTTGCTGATCATAAGGGGGATGCCTGGTTATTTGAGATCACCGATTCCGATGCCGTGCAAATTGCCGGAAATGGTGAGCGACTGGCTGTCCAGGTCAATGAGAATCCCGAGACCATAGAGATAAATTTCAGTCATACCTTTGCTCTTCATGATCGAGAGGTGTATGTAACTTCGTATGTTGACAAGGTGAAGACATTGCTTGTCAACAGTCCGGCACAGCAGATCAATGCGGCTATTCGGCGGCTTCGTAAACGATTTCCAAAAGAAATGCTTGCACAGATGCATGTGGAGCAGGGTGAAGAAACCTCAGCATGAAGAGTATGAGACAGTGGCTGAATCGGCTGCGGTATCTGCCTGTGGGGTTGGTTATGAGCGGTATCTTTTATCTTTCCCATCAACCCGGCGGCACATTCACTTTGCCTGCTGTCGTCAATATCGATAAACTGCTTCACTGCCTGGTGTACACGATTCTCGGGGTTACTTTTTATGTGGCTCTCTCACCTCAGTGGCGTAGCAATCATCCTGTTTATGCCGGTGGTGCCACTTTGATGTTCTGTCTTGTTTACGGGATCTCGGACGAGTGGCATCAGTCGTTCATTGCCGGTCGGCAGGTCAGTGGTTTAGATGTGGCCGCGGATGTGGGAGGTGGTCTGCTCGCCGTTCTATCTGTATGGGCATGGCGAACGTGGCGGCGTGATACAACGGATGAGGTTGCCTGATGGCTTTATTGACACTTGATACAGGGCAGCAGCTCAATTATGAACAGTATGCCGGTGAGACCAACCGTCCCTGGCTTGTTTTTCTTCATGAAGGACTTGGCTCCATAACACAGTGGCGGGACTATCCGCAGCAGCTCTGTCAGCGCACCGGTTGTCCGGGTATGGTTTATGACCGTATCGGTTACGGTTTATCATCACAGCTTACCCGGCCCCGGACTATTCATTATCTGCACGAGTACGCTCTTTATGAATTGCCCTTGGTCCTTGATGCCGTACTTCCGGATCAGAACTTTATTTTAATCGGCCACTCGGACGGCGGCAGTATCAGTCTGCTTTTCAGTGCGGAACGCTGGCCTCGTCTCCTCGGCACAGTAACTGTTTCCGCCCACGTCTTTGTTGAGCCTGCCAGTATTACCGGTGTTGAGCAGGCTGAGCTGTCCTTTGCCCGAGGGGAACTGAAGAGGGGGCTCACCAGGCATCATGGTGATAAAACAGAGACCATGTTTCGGGCCTGGGCCGATACCTGGACAAGTCACTGGTTCAGATCCTGGAACATCGAATACGTGCTGCCCGCAATTGAGGTGCCAATGCTGGTCCTGCAGGGACGGGATGATCAGTACGGCACTTCGGCACAGGTAGATGCCATTGTCAACATGTCTGCAGGACCGGCAACGCCTCTGCTTTTAGAGGATTGCAGTCACAGTCCGCACCTTGAGTTCCCCGAGCTGAGCCTGGACCTCATGTCCTGTTTCGTCAACCGATTGGCCAGGTGAGCTCCTGCCAAAGAACTGTTAGACGCTTGCAGATATCCCTGTGAACCGACTGCATAAAGAATCGGTTTACCATTCGGTACGACACCGATTCTGCTGTGTGAAGACAGGCGGGCTAGCCCTTGGTTTTAGCCAGTAACCTGGCCATATCCTTGGCAAAGTAGGTGAGGATGATATCGGCTCCTGCCCGGCGTATGGCGATCAGGCTCTCCGCCATGATCCGTTCCCCGTCAATCCATCCCTTTTCTGCAGCCGCCTTGATCATGGCGTACTCGCCACTGACCTGATAGGCTGCAATCGGCAGATCAAATTCATCGCGTAATCGGCTGATGATGTCGAGATAGGCCAGGGCCGGTTTCACCATCAGAATATCAGCACCCTCATCCACATCAAGTGTTGCTTCGCGCAGGGCTTCCCTGCTGTTGGCCGGATCCATCTGATAACTGCGGCGGTCGCCGAATTGGGGGGAACATTCGGTTGCATCACGGAAGGGGCCGTAAAAGGCTGAGGCGTATTTGACAGCATAGGACATGATCGGTACCGTATGGAACGAATGTTCATCCAGTGTCGTCCGGATCTCACTGATCCGGCCGTCCATCATGTCGGAAGGGGCAACCATGTCGGCTCCGGCCTGCGCATGCGACAGTGCTGTTTTAGCCAGGAGTTCGAGGGTTGCATCATTGTCAATCTCCTGACCTGCCAGGCAGCCGCAGTGACCGTGGTCTGTGTACTCACAAAGGCAGACATCAGTCACTATTGTCATGTCCGGTACCTTGTTTTTCAATTCCTGGACAGCTCGTTGTACAATACCATGCTTAGCGTACGCACCGGAGCCAAGACCATCTTTTTTTTCAGGCAGTCCAAAGAGGATCACGGAACGGATACCCATTGCCAGACAGTCTTTGGCCTCCTTGACAAGTTGATCCACCGAGTAACGGAAGACACCCGGCATGGAGCCGACCTCCTCTCGGATACCTTTGCCGGGAAGAACGAAGAGCGGGTAAATCATCTGTTCTGTGCTTAGCCGTGTTTCGCGAATCATGGCACGAAAGGTTTCGTGCTGTCGCATTCGACGGGGACGATATTCCGGAAAAACCATGGGGCACCTCAGTAGAGAAATATGTTGTTGTGAAATCTGGAGAGGATTGATCCTCAATAAAGAAAAGATCAGTTTCTTTTTAAAGAGGAGCTGATCTATTTAATTGTGATATCCAGAGCCTTCAGTTTTTTGTGCAGGTGACTACGCTCCATACCGATATCTTCAGCTGTTTTGGAGACGTTGCCGTCATTTTCTTCAAGTTTGGCCCGGAGATAGTCTGTTTCAAATTGGCGGCGTGCCTCTTTATAGGCCAGATGCTGGTACGCTGAGCCTGTGTGTGGTACCGGTGGTTGCAATCCTGATGTGCTACCAAGGTTAAGAGCGACATCTTCCGCCAGGATCATCTCTCCAGGTACCATGATCAGCAACCGTTCGACGAGATTGCGCAGTTCACGAACATTGCCGGGCCAGGAGTGATGTTGAAGCAGCTGAAAAGCTTCCGGAGTGAACTGTTTGTCACCAAGTCCCTTGTGCCGAAACTGACTGATAAAATCCGCCACCAGCAGCGGGATGTCTTCACACCGATCCGCCAGATCGGGTACTTCAATGGGGACAACATTCAGGCGATAAAAAAGGTCTGCCCGGAAATGACCGTGTTCAATCTCTTTTTCAAGATTTTTGTTGGTGGCCGCCAGAATACGAACATCTATGCCGATAGTTCGCGATCCGCCCACGCGCTCAAATTGCTGTTCCTGGAGAATACGCAACACCTTGGCCTGGCTTTTCAGACTCATATCACCGATTTCATCGAGAAAGAGGGTGGAATCATTGGCCTGGTCAAACTTGCCTTTTTTGGTTTCCGTGGCCCCGGTGAACGCCCCTTTCACATGACCGAACAGTTCGGATTCAATGAGTTCTTCTGGAATGGCGGCACAGTTGACAGCTATCATCGGCTGTCTGTTTCTTGCGGAGAGACGATGGATGGTCTGTGCCACCAGTTCTTTACCGGTCCCGTGCTTCCCAAGAATGAGTACCGAGGCATCAGTGGGGGCGACCCGTTCAATCTGTTGCCGTAGTCGCATGATAACCGGACTGTTGCCGGTGATGGTTGATGGAGGAGCTTCACTTTCCCGGAGAAGCTGGTTTTCCCGTTCCAGCCGTGCAACCTGCAGTCCCTGTTTGATTGCAAGAATGGTCTTGTCGTAGGAAAGCGGTTTTTCAATGAAATAAAAAGCACCGCTCTGGGTGGCCTGCACAGCTGTCTCAATGGTGCCGTGTCCGGAGATCATGATCACAGGCAGAGAGAAACGCTGTTTGATCAGTTTCAACGCCTCCAGGCCATCCATTCCCGGCAGCCAGATATCAAGAAGGACGAGATCAGTTTCCTGATCATCCAGTACTCGCAGACCTTCTTCAGCTGAGCCGGCAGTCAGTGGAAGGAAACCTTCATCGGCAAGGATACCGGCCAGGCTGTCGCGAATGGCCTCTTCATCATCTATGATCAGTATGGTTTCCGGCATAAACTAGGGGACTGGAAAAAACATGAAGGGCAGACATCTGAGAGTAAAGTGCACGTATGCGGGTCCATAGTATCAGTTCTCCACCGGTAGCTCAACCGTAAAGACAGAACCGGTGGGCATGTTGTCATGGACGCGGATGGTTCCGCCGTGCTCGCTGACAATGGTGTGGGCAATGGTCAGTCCGAGACCGGTGCCGGACTTACGAGTGGAATAATAGGGTTCGAAAATCCGTAATTTAATGTCACTGGAGATTCCCGGACCATCGTCGATGACTTCCAGGCGGGCTTTCTGTTCAGGATCATCGTAGCTCAGGGTAACGGTAATGGATCCGGTATCTCCAAGCATGGCAACCGCATTGTCGAGGAGATTGATCAGTACCCGTTTGATCTGTACAGCATCAAAAAGAAATGCAGGTACATCTGGTGCAATGTTGCTGGTGATATGCAGCTGCTTATGCGCTTCCTGGTACATCACCACCACTTCATGGATCATGGACGTGAGGTTGTTACGTTCTTTGCGCAGCTTCGGCATGCGGGCAAAGTCGGAGAATTCACTGACCATTTTTTTAATTTCATCGACTTGGTTGACGATGGTAGCCGTGCATTTATCAAAGATATCCCGATTGTCACTGATGGTTTCCAGGTACCGCTTACGGAGCCGCTGGGCTGAAAGCTGAATAGGTGTCAGGGGGTTTTTGATTTCATGGGCAATGCGGCGCGCCACTTCCTGCCATGCCGCAAGTCGCTGGGCTTTTTCCAGATTGGTCAGGTTGTCGAAAACGATGACAAACCCGATGGGATTTTGACGGTCATCGACCATACGTGTGATATTTACCTGCAGGGAGAGGGTCTCCCCCTTGCGGATGGTGACGCGCAGGTGTCGTTCAATGGTTGCCTTGCCGGTGGTTTGTAACTCTGTGAGAAAATTTTCCACAATCAGCACATGCTGCTTTGGCAGCGCTGTATGGAAGTCCTTGCCCAGGAAATCTGTTGGATCAACGGCAAGCAGTTCCTCTGCAAAGCGATTGATGGTGGTGATGCGGTTGTTCTCATCCAGTGCAATGACACCGGCCGCCACATTCTCCAGAATAGTTTCGAGATAACGTCGACGTTGTTCGGATGTTTCGTTGCTGTCCTGGAGGGCCAGGTGCGCCCGGGCCAACTGCCGGTTGGAGGCCAGTATTTCCGACGTCATGGAATTGAACGAATCGATGAGCATGCCCATCTCATCATCCGCCTCCTTTTCCACAATAAAATCCATGTCTCCGTCTGCGACTCGTTTGGTTGCCTCTGCTAACTTTTTAATCGGTCCGGTTAAAGAGCGGGCAATAAAGAAACCAAACCAGATCGCTCCGAACAGAATCAACAGGGTAATGATCAGCAATATGATGATAAGGCTGAATTTAATTGGTGCCTTGAGCATGATGAGTTGCTGATAGTCTGTGGTGCCACTGGAGATGGAGTGCATGGCATCTAGGCGGCTTGCCGGTATCAGCACCGAGGTGATGAGGAACCATGTCTGCGGAGGGGTGCGGGAGATCTGGACAGGAACAATGGCCTCAATGAGCTCGCCTGCGATCGTCTTATGGGTCACCACTTCGGACCGGTTTGCTACGGTGGCAAAACGCAGGGCTTCAGAGGGTGGATCCGGATAGGGAACACCCTGGAGTCGAGGGCCGACAAGTGTGAGCAGCGGCTGGTGCCGGCTGTTGAGCAGCAGCAAACTGTCCGGCGCACCCTCTGTGCTGATGGCAATAATGTTGCTTAAGAAGCGTTCAAGTGCCGGTAGATCGTTCAGGTTGACAGTGCCGCTCTCCAGGATAGTGGCCAGTTGCCGGCCTGTATATTCCGCCTGCTTCCCGCTGTCATGAATGATGGTTTGGGACAGGTGTACAGATGCCTGTAGAGATTCTTCTATCTGAGCATTGAACCAGTAGTCCATTGAGGTTGAGATAAAACGAAGGGCAACAAAAAAAAGAATGGCTGTGGGAATAAAAGACAGGGAGATGAAACAGATAACCAGCCGGGTTCGCAGTCGTGCACCAAGGATATTTTGTCTGCGTTCAAAAACAAGCTCAACAAGATTGCGCAAGACGAGATAGAGCATGAGCAACAGCAGCAGGCCGTTGATATTGATTAACGCAAAGATCAGTATAGTGCTGGAGATGGGGAGGTTGAACTGCCCGGTCAACAGGCCGCGTTGCACGTATCCCAGGAGCGGTATCAGGAGAATACAAAAAACAATAACAAGCCGGACAAGCCGCTGTTTCTTTTTTTTCTGATCAGCGGTGAGCATCTCTAGTACCGGATATCAGTATCTGAACTCGATGGTTCGCCAGTCGGTTTCAAAATTCCAGAGGGAGGAGAAGGGCAGAAAACGGTGCATACCCAAAGGGAGTGCGCCTTTTTTTAAGGTTACCTTAAAGTGGATGGCATAGGGTGCGTCAGGAACCAGTTGAGACAGGGGGATGATCTTTACACCGTTCAGTTCGGCCATTAACTGTTTGGCCCGGGAGAGATCATCTGTGACAAAACTTTTGTCGTTTTTCTCGGAAAAAGTAACGTGATATCTCTTGTTCTCCTGGTCGTACTGTAAGGTGTGGGTAATGGTTGCTTCCATCAAAGTGGTATTCAGGAATCGATTACCGGTCATAATCAGTTCCATCTGGTAAATGAAGTCAATGGGAATACCATTGTTGAGATCTTCAAGCATTCTTTGGGTGAACCCATTTTTAACAGTGGCAAACAGGAGCAGGTCTGTTTCTGAAGTGGTAACAATAATATCTTTTATTTCCGGAGATGTATCCGGCTTGGCAAATGCGGATGAGGCCAGAAACAAGAGAATAAGAAAATGAAGGGTTACCAGTCGAACGGCGACGTGTTTCATGTTGAAGTGAACAGGGCCCCCTGCTTTATTCATTGAAGACGACACGAAAAAGAGCGTATGGAAAACATATAATTGATCAGCGCTCTTTTGTCTATCACAAGGACTGCTCCGGTACTGTGAAGTTGGATCATCACACCCTGTTATTTTCATGTTCACCATCGATGGTTGCAGGTGAAGGAAAGGTTGTGCATGCTGATGGAAAAAGGAAAATCAAGCCACCCGGACGACTGCATGGCGGTCGAGATAAAGAGCTGTCACCAATCGACCCGCAGTACATTATCCAACGGGCGGACTCGGGCAAGCCTGAGACGAATAATATCACCCGGGGTAACAGGAAAGGCGGGGTTCAGTGGTAAATCAACATCAAAGAGACAGTCGCACAGGAGCAGGTTGACACGTTTCGGGCCGACTCCTCCTACCAGAGCATTGACCAGCTGTCCTTCTTTGGGTGCCAGGTAGCGAAGAATCCAATATCGATGCCGCTGTTGTCGCAGGGCATTGGCACGACCAAGTTTTTGCTGGATGATACCTGTGAATGTTTTACACTCTTCTGTTGAGAAAAGAATGCCCTGACCGTGCAGCATATGGCTGAGCTGGTGCTGCATGGCCAGGTCGAGGAATCGGCGGATCGGTGAGGTAATGGTCGTGTAGCAGTTAAGCCCCAGACCGCTGTGTGGCTTGGGGTGGGCAGTGAGTTCGCCCCGGGCGATATAACGGCGTTGCTGAACAATATCGGCAAGGCTGTTTTGAACACCGGAAATAATACGCTTTCTTGGCGGAGGTTGTGAGCGGAACAGTCCAGGGGCTTCGCGTGCCGCCAGATAAGAGGCGGTCAGACTGTTGGCCAGGATCATCAGTTCGGAAACAAGGTTACGGGCCGGCGTGTCCACTGCGGCCAGGTGTACATGGATGTGGTCTCGATCGCGAATGTCGATGTTGACATCTGGAAGTGAGAGTAACAGTGCCCCCCGCTCAACGCGCTGCTGACGGAGTTGCTGACTGATACGGTGCAGTAGTGCCAGACCTGGCTCCTGATGGATGGCGGCATCCGCTTCCCGGTAGCTTAACTGTCGTTTAACCTCAATAACGGCGGGGGTGATGGATGAATGGACCTGCATGCCGTCTGTTGAGAAGGTGACCAGAAAACTGATCGTGGGGCGGATCTTCCCCCGGGCAAGACTCCCCAGATCAAAGGATAATCTTTGCGGCAGCATGGGGATATGGCCTTCCGGGAAGTAGATGGAGGTTGCCCGTTCCCTGGCTTCGGCAAATAAAGGGCTTTTGATCGGGATGTGGTAGCTGGCATCAGTGATATGGATGCCGACTTCGATCAATCCATCTTCCTTTTTTCGTATATGGATGGCGTCATCAAAATCGCGTGTTGCTGCGCCATCAATGGTGAAGGTGTTTAAAGATCGAAGGTCTTTGCGCTTAGAGTCACTGAGAAGCTCTTCAGCTGTGGGTTCGCAGAGATTTTCCGTCACATCCAGGCATGGTTCCGGAAAGTCGATCGGCTGGTCCGAACGCAGGAGCGCAAGGTTTTCGTCACGGTCCCAGATGCCGGCTTTGACCAGGAGTTCGAAACCGGCATGTGGTGAGGTTAAGCCGGCCTTTTTCAGTGCCTGGCTGACAAAAACATGTTCTGTTGCCTCATTGCCAAAGAGAACTGCTTCACTGACCCACTGTAAACAGCGATCACGATCCGGCCAGGTGGCGGGAGGGATCGGCTCATCACGCATAATGCCCTGCATGCCGATGGCAGCCTGCTCGAACAACTGTTTCTTTTCCTGTTCTCGAAGGCGCTGCTGTCGCAACTGCTCCACCTGCTCCGGTGTATGCGCTATGAGTTGACCATTTTTATATTTAAAGAAGAGGGTATCTGTAAAGACAGCGCGTAGAAAGGCGGCACGCTGATCATCGTCAACCGTGCTGCCGAAGTGCAGCTCCGCCAGGAAATCCGGAGTAAATTCCTTTTCAGCCTCTTCACACACGACTTCCCACAGGGGCTCTATATCGATAGCCTCTGCCAGAGTTGCACGTTTGGCACAGTGCTCCCTCAGCAGGGCGATAATTGCCTCCTTCGGATCGGTCTGGGAGTACACCTGCTGCGAAACATTGACGATGCGGCTTTCCGGAAGATGGAGTTCTCGCCCGTTCTGGCTGATGAGCCGTACCTTTTTATTGGCAGCACCAAAAACAAGTCCGCAGATAAATCTGCCGCCATCTATGAACTCGATAAGGCTACCAGGTAAAATCATGGGGGAACACGTTGCGAAGTTTTAAGGCCATGGTAAGGTGCAGTGGATAGCAGGAATTCTTCTTTTTGTCATTCTATTCTTTACGATACACTCGTATGATCTCTGAAAAAAACAGTCTCAGCGCCTCTTCCGCACCTTATCGATCCGGAGTTGTCACCATACTGGGTGCACCCAACGTCGGCAAATCAACTCTGCTCAATCAGCTGCTCCAGCAGAAAATAGCCATTGTCACACCCAAGGCTCAGACAACCCGCAATCGGATTATGGGGATAGTGACCGGTCCTGATTTTCAGATTCTCCTGTTAGATACACCGGGTTTGCACGCTGCAAAGGAGGAGATCAACCGGCGTATGGTTAAGATTGCCCTGGCCAGTCTGGCAGACGCTGATGCTGTTCTCTTTCTTGTTGATTGCAGCGTTTGGAATCATGATAAACGGATAAGCAAAGCCGAGGAGTATGCAGGGTATTTAAAAAAAATAACCAAACCAGTGGTGCTTGCCCTGAATAAACAGGATCTGATACCACAGCAGCAGTTGCTGCCCATTATGGACTGGTGTCGGACCCTGCATCCATTTGCATCTGTTGTCCCTGTTTCCGCTCTTTCAGGTCAGGGTGTTGATGTATTGCTGGCCGAACTGGTTACCTTACTGCCGGAAGGGCCGCAGTACTACCCTGAGGATCTGCCGACAGATGCGACCGAGCGGTTTATTGCAGCAGAGATTATCCGCGAGAAAATTTTTCTGTTGATCCGCAAAGAGGTTCCCTATTCAACGGCGGTGGTCATCGATTCTTTTGAAGAAGGTGATCCTGCGGTTATTCGGGCGACGATTATGGTGGAACGAGATTCTCAAAAAGGTATTTTAGTGGGGCAGAAAGGCAAGATGCTGGCGACAATTCGTCAGAGTGCCGCCGCAGATATTGCCCAGGTACTTGATCGCAGGGTCCGTTTACATCTCTGGATTAAAGTGAGCAAGGGCTGGACGGAAAATACAGCCATCCTTCGCGATCTTGGCTTGGTCTGAGGGGTGAAACGGTCTGTTTGTACCGGAGATGATGATTCTCTTCCTTATTTTTGTCTGCCGGACGGACTCAGGCTTTTCAAGGTGAAGAGGGCGGTGCGTAACTGATTGTCCTCTTTCAGTCGTTTTGTCATCTGCTGCAGATTATCAATGGTTTGAAACCGTTCTTCCTCTTCATCAGACGCTTTTTCTTCTTTTGAGCTCTCCACTGTCTTTTCATCGACCATTTCATTTTCAAGATGGCCGGGGAGATCTTTTTCGCGTATGACCTTGCTGGAACCGGAAGCAGTGGTGCTTGCATCTGTATCGGTACTGGTACTTGATGCCTCTGTATCGTTGTTTGCTGTCAATGGCACGATCATATCCGGTTTTATGCCGGTGGCCTGAATGGAAGCTCCTTTGGGAGTGTAATATTTGGCAGTGGTCAGTCGCAGGCCGGCCCCTTCGGGAAGGGGGAGAATGGTCTGGACTGACCCTTTACCAAAGGTGGTGGTCCCCAGGATGACGGCACGTTTGTGATCCTGCAGTGCACCGGCAACAATCTCCGAACCGCTGGCGGAACCGCCATTGACAAGAATGACCATGGGGAAATCAGTATAACTGTCATCCGCATGCGCTTCAAAAACCATTTGCTCTTCCTTGTCTCTTCCTTTGATCGATACAATCAGTCCTCTGGATAAAAACAGGTCGGCCACTTTTGCCGCCTGATCAAGCAAGCCGCCGGGGTTGTTCCGCAAATCAAGGAGAATGCCGAGAGTCTGATGTTTCTTCTTCAGGTCTTTCAAGGCATTATGCAGGTCTCTGGTGGTGGTCGCCTGAAAGTTGGACACCCTGATATAGCCGAAGCCGGGTTCCAGTTCTGTGTATTTCACGGAAATAAGCGGGATAGCCTCTCTGGTCAGGGTGAAGTCCCGGGGTTCTTTCCACTCTGGACGATGGATGGTAATTGTGACTGCTGTTCCCTTTTCTCCGCGAAGTTTTCGAACCGCCTCCATAAGAGTCATGGTCTTGGTGAGTGCACCATCAATACGAATGATATGATCTCCTGATCTGATTCCTTTGCGATCAGCAGGAGTACCTTCAATCGGGGCCACGGCTGTAAGCACCCCGTCACGGATGGATATTTCAATCCCAACACCGGTAAAACTCCCTGATGTCTCTTCTTCCAGGTCTTTGAAATCCTCGGGTGTCATATAAGCAGAGTGGGGATCAAGGGAGTTGAGCATACCGTTGATAGCCCCGGTGATTACCTTGTTGGAGTCAATCTCTTCGACATAATGTTGCTGAATCAGGGTGAGAACATTGGCAAATGTTTCCAGATCTCTGTAAATATCACCCTCTTGTTTATTCTCATCGGCAAAAAGTGGGGTACAGATGCAGTAAATCCCGATAAGTATAAGGAAGAATAGGCGTTTCATTGGGGTGTTCGACAAGTTGATTGGAGCGGTTAGATTAACACGTTCACGGCGTTACGCTGATACGGGAAGAGCTTATACGTATCCGGGTGACCGTATTAAAGGCATTTTCCCTCAAACCTAACGAGAAATAGAAGGCGGGGCAATGGTTATTGTGCGTCACTTAAAAAATAGAAGAATCAAAGGCTTGGTCACCGGTTCACAAGCGTGCCGGGTTTGATCCAGTCCAGTGGATTCTCCGGTTGGGCACCATGACGGATTTCAAAGTACAGACCTTCACCAAATAACCCGGCGCTGTCTGTGCTCGTCCCAATAATCTGTCCCTGCCTGATGACGTCGCCTTCAAGAACCCGGATATCCTCCAGTCCGGAGGTGATGGAGTAGTAATTCTGGGTATGTTCGATTACCACCATTCTGCCGTACCCGCTCATATATCCCGAGTAAATAACCTCTCCGTTATCCACAGCGAAAACCTCAGATTGTTCGGAGGGCTGAATAGTGATCCCGTTAATAAATGTAGTGTCCTCGTCTGTTGTCGGTTCATGAAAGTATCGGATGATCTTTCCCCAGACAGGTGGCGGCAATTTCTTTTTTTGTGTCAGAAAACCACCACGGTTCTTTTCCAGCGCCGGACTGTCTTGAGTTAGCGTGGTAAGCAGAGATGCTTCCGCCTTTTTCATTTCTCGCACTGCCTGCTGATACAGTTCTTTTTCGGTTTGTGTTCGCTGCAGCAGCTCGTTTTTTTCTGTAACGATCTGTTGTAACAACTCGTTTTCAGTGGCGGTATCCTGAAGGAAGTGCTCCTGAACCGTTCGTTCAAGTTCCCGGGCCTGTTTGACCTGTGTGAGAGCGACAACATTGGCACGATACTGTGCAAACACCGTTTGGTCGTACGTGGACAGAAAACGAAACGCATCGTTGCTGAGCATCAGATCGGGCAGCGTGTTTTTAGAAAACACAATACTGAGGGATCCGGTTTGACCGAGGAGGTAAAAGGATCGAAGACGTTTTAGTAGATGTTGCTGTAAGGACTCATTTTTTTTGTTGATTGCAGTCAGTTCCTGTTCCTTCTCAGCAATGATCTCCTTCTGTTCATCAATCTTTATTTGCAGTGTTTGTATTTTTGTCTTCTGTTGGTCTATTTTTTTGTCCAGTGCAGCCAGTTCGTCAAGTAACGAACGCTCCTGTTCGTCGACCAGATCGATTTTTTCCTGGTGGACGGCCATTTCCTGGCGAAGTCTGCCGATGGTTATGACATTGCTTGATGGAGACTCTTCGTCTGTTTCGGGCAAGGCAAAGGATGGCATGCTCAGGAGAAAAAAGACACAGGCAATCGTGAGGCAGCGAAGCATGGATAGAACTCACAGGTGGAGAAATCGTCTGATTGCAGAAAGACTGCCGAACGTACAGAGCAGGGTGGAGATGCCGATAATTGCGCAGACTATCGGCCAGTTAAAGAAGATAAACGGCAGTTGGGAGATGGTTTCCGGCCCGGCGAATCGCAGGGTGATCCAGTTAAACAGTGCCAGCAGTGCACCAATACCGCAGCTGGCTCCTATGCATCCCTGCAGTGCACCTTCAAACAGGAACGGTGTACGGATATAGTTGTTGGTTGCTCCCACCAGTCGGAGAAGTTCCAACTCCTGCTGACGTGATACGAGGCTCAGGCGAATGGTGTGGGCAACCATAAAGGTGGTGGTCATGATGAGCAGGGCCCCTGAGAGGATAATAATCACCCGCATTAACTGGATGAAAGCGTAAAATCGATCGATCCACTCTTTACCGTACTGTACCTTGAGTACCCCCGGCAATGTTTGCAGGTAATCTGAAAAACGGGTGATTCGTGAAAGGCTGTCCAGGGTTCGGACAGGGTACACTTCAATGGATGGCGGTAAGAAGTCAGTGGGGACACCGGTAAGGACGTCGGTGTTGTCACCCAGCATGTGCTCAAATCGCTTGTAGGCTTGCTGACTGCTGACAAACTCGATGCGGTCGACCTGGTCGAACTTGAGAATTTTGTGGCGGTACTCTTCCTGAAGAGGTGGCGCTGCTTCTTCGTCAAGGTAAACAATCAGACGAAGATCATCGCCCAGCTTTTCGCCGATATGGAGTGCATTGGAGTAGATGAGAAAGAAAAAAGAAAAGATCAGCACCGACAGGGATACAGTCAGCAGCGTCATGCACTGAGATTTCCAGGAGTGCAGCATGTTTCGGCAAGTTTGACGAAGAACAACATATACAAATCTCATTGCTCAGACTCCTGCACGGTATGAACTTCCTCGGTCGGCTCACTTATGTTTTTCAGGGATCTGTTGACCGTTGATTTAATTTTTCCGGAACGCAGCTCAATCACCCGGTGGCCTGTATCTGCAAAAAGGGAACGGTCGTGAGTGGCGATAAGCAATGTGGTGCCCTGACGATTGAGCTGGTAGAAAAGTTCCATCACCCTTGCTGTGGTCTCGGCATCCAGGTTACCGGTCGGCTCATCGGCGAGGACGATTTCCGGATTGTTGGCCACCGCCCGTGCAATGGCGACTCTTTGCTGTTCGCCGCGGGAAAGGTCTCCGGCCCGCGTGTTGTATTTCGTCGCCAGGTCGAGCTGGTCGAGTAAAGTTCGGGTTCGCTGTTCAATATGAGAACTGGGTCGATATATCACCTCCATGGCGATGGCGATATTGTCTGCTACAGTCCGGTCAGAAAGTAGCTTGAAGTCCTGGTAGGCCGTGCCGACCTTGCGTCGAAGGAGATGGATTTTGTTGCGGGGCAGTTTGCCAAGATCAATACCGGCAACCTCAATCATCCCTTTCGTCGGTCTTTCAATGTGGCTGATCAAACGAAGCAGAGTCGTCTTGCCTGCTCCGCTTACACCTGTCAGAAAAAGGATTTCCCCCTGACAGACATTGAGGGAAATGTCGACCAGGGCCTGAGTATCCGGATGGTAGGTTTTGCTCACCTTGACCAGGTCGACGATGGTGGACGGTGTGGGAGGAGTCTGATGCATTCGTTATGATCACAGGTAGAGAAGATGGGAAAGAGAGCTTGACAAAGGACCTTGATGTTTCACTGTACCGGGTACTGTATATCGTTTAGCTGTTTTTAGTGTAAAATATTCATACTTTCAAGTTTATAGCTTTTGTTCGGTGAGAACAAAGAAAAAATAGTGTGCATGGTTCTGTTGTACCTGGATGTGCACAGAACGGAAAAACACTTACACAGCTGAAAAGGGTTGGTATAGTACGAGCCGCAACAGCTTTTTGCTTCAGAAACCGTGGTGGTTCCGGGTTTGAATACTCTTAGTGGCCAAAGAGGTGAGGGGGATGCGGTACAAAGCAGTGATTTTTGATCTGGATGGAACCTTGCTGGATACTCTTGAAGATCTGGCTTTTGCGGCCAACCGGATACTGGCGGATAACAATTTCCCCACGCATCCTGTGGGAGCGTACCGCACTTTTGTTGGTGAAGGCTTGCGGGTTCTGATTGAACGCATCTTACCTGAAGGACACCGGGAGACAGCGGTTGTGACGAAAATGATGGCAGCCTTTGAAGAGGTGTACGCAGAATGCTGGCATGTCCGTTCTGCACCGTATCCGGGGATAGCCTCTCTTCTTGATTATCTGACCGCAAAAGAGATCCGCTTGAGTATTCTTTCCAACAAACCGGATCAGTTTACCCGCCTGTGTGTCCACCGAATGCTGTCTGGCTGGCATTTTGATCCCGTCTTCGGACAACGTCCCGGAATCCCGAAGAAGCCTGATCCGACGGCGGCTCTGGAAATAGCCCACATCCTTGATCTGTCCCCTGCCTCAATCCTCTATGTGGGTGACAGCGGAGTGGACATGCATACCGCCCGTGCTGCCATGATGGATGTGGCCGGGGTGTTGTGGGGGTTTCGTGATGGGGATGAACTGCGTCGGGCCGGGGCACGCTATCTGGTTGCCCGACCTGAAGATCTGCTGCCCATCCTGTTTCCTGTTTAATTGTGTACCGTAGGTTCTGCTATCGTGCTTCCCGTTGACTATACGTTACTGTCGTCTCTGGCCCATCCCTGTGTTGGAGCGTTTATTGGATATTTGACGAATAAGGTTGCCATTCGTATGCTTTTTCGTCCCTTACGCCCCTGGCATCTGTTTGGTGTACGTGTACCGATGACCCCTGGGATTATTCCGGCTAAACGCCGTGAACTGGCGGTTAATATCGGTGAAATGGTGGGACGCCATCTTTTGACCAGTACGGATATTGGAAGCGCTATTTCCAAAGAACCGTTTCAGGATCATCTTGTATCCCTGGCCGAAAAAAAAGTTGGTGAGATTTTCCAACGGGAACTCGGACCTTTGGCAGAGGTCGTACCGCTTCGTTTTCGTTCCTATCTGCAGATAGGTATTAAGACATTGAAGTATCAGATAGGTGAGGGCGTTGTTACCTATGTGGGCAGCGATGATTTTGCCGATACGTTAACAGATGCGTTTACCCGCCATCTGGACGAGATGGAGGAGCGTGAAATCAACAGTCTGCTCACCTCGAGCAACCGGCGGACTGTCTATTGGTTCATAGACGAGCTGTTCCGGATACTGATTATGAACAGGCAGGTTGAAGCCTGGCTTGGAGAATATCTTGAAGGCCTGGTACGGCAGGCAGCGGAGAGTAATAAAACTTTTGGTGATGTCATTCCGGTTCAGCTTGCCGAGCTTGTCCGATCGGCGCTGGGCAAACACATCGGGCCTCTTCTGCAGCGAATGGGAGGGCAACTCGCTGATCCTGTGTTGCGGGGGCAGATTGTTCAGGGGATTATAATCGGTGTTGAGCACTTTCTGGAAAAGCTCGGTCCAGTCGGAGCCATGGCAAAGGGATTTCTGGAAATCGATACTATGGAACAGAGTATTGGTGACTATCTCGACGAAAAACAGGAAGATCTGATTCAGTGGTTTGAAAATCCCGAAGTGCAGGAACGGATGGGAATGGCTCTTGACAGTGTTTTCACCTCGTTTCTGGAACAACCACTCCGCACTTTTTTGGCACTGCTGCCTGAAGAAGAGGTCGCAATCCTGTGTCACACCTGTGCCGGCCGGCTGGTTACCGTGATCAGGAGTGAAGAGGTGCTGACAGAGCTGCGGGCATTGCTGCATCTTGGCTTTGAAAATATGGTGGCCGGCGGAGAACGATCTCTTGGGGAGGTTATTTCGCAGTTTTTCACCCAGGATCAGAAGGATGAAGTACGACACGTCTTTTTCAGGGAGATGATGAGCTTGTTTCGTTCCGGCAGCAGCGAACGTCTGATCCATACGATGGTGGGCACCATGGTTGATGGCCTTCTTACCCGACCGTTGGGACGGCTCTATGACCTTGTTCCCCACGGCGTGCGACAGGGGATTGTTGACTATATTGTTGTTGTCACGAACCGCATGCTGCTTCAGGAAGTACCCGGGGTGGTTCAGTCGCTTAACATCAGGCAGGTTGTGATCGATAAGGTGAATTCGTTGGACCTGCTCGAATTAGAGCGACTTCTGTTGTCGATCATGGAAGAGCAGTTTAAATACATCAACCTGTTCGGTGCTCTTCTTGGATTTCTTATCGGCTTGATCAATCTTGTGCTGGCCAGGTTGACGATGTAGTCTTCCCTGTTGTCTTTATTATATAAGCACAGCACCCTGTTCACCATCGGTGAACAGGGCGCTGTGCTTGGTGCGGAAGATTGCTCAGGGAGTGGTCAGGTGTAATTCAACGCGACGGTTTTTTTGCCGCCCTGCGGCAGTGGCGTTGTCGGCGAGCGGATTTTCCGATCCGTACCCTCTGGTCGTCAATCGAGAAGCAGCAACACCTTTACTAACCAGGTATCCGGCAACGGTTTTGGCCCGCTGGTCACTTAAAGACAGATTGATCTGAGCATTACCCATACTGTCGGTATAACCGGCCACCTCAAAGGTAACCTGAGGATTCTGGTTGAGGATATCGGCGGTTTTATCGAGAATTTTTTGCGACTCCGGTGTCAATGCTGCAGTACCGGATTGGAAGGTGACACCTTCAAGAATGATGGCCTTTTCTGAAGGGCAGCCAAGGGCATTGACCGGTGTTCCCGCCGGTGTATCAGCGCAGAGGTCATCTGTATCGCTGATTCCATCCTTGTCAGCATCAGGAATGGAGGCAGAAGCCGCTGCCGCCGGGACCGGCGCTGCTGCGCCCGACTGTTCTACAGGTGCAGGTGTTTGTTTTTCCTCAGTGCGTAGCTGTTTCTTTAACGAATCGACCATCTCCTGATTGGTCTGAAGGGTTTGCAGGAGCTTTTCATTTTCAGCCTGCAGGGCCTGGGTTTTTGCGTGAGCGGTCGCTGCCTCTTCATTTTTTGCCTGAATCGCTGCTGTTGCTTCAGTAACAGCCTGTTGCGACCGGGTGGCAGCAGTCTCCAGCTGCACAACCTGGTTGCGTAATGTGGCAATCTGCTGCTTGAGATTGGGGACAAGGTCTTGCTGTTCTTTCAGACGATAGCTGTCTGTCAGTTCATCAACACGGTTTTGTGCTGTTCTCAGTTGATTTTCCAGTGTTTGCATAGCTGCAGCTTTTTTGCTCAATGATTCCTGGTGCATTTTACTTGCCTGCTCACACTCTGCCGCTCGTTTTTCAGCAGCCTGCTGTGTCTTTTTGGTGTTGCCTAACTGCGTCTCAAGGTCAGCCACCTTGGCGCTGACAGCTGTCAGTTCTTTAATTTTTATTGCAGCATCGGTGAGGGCGGTGTTTTTACTTTCTATCGTTTTCTTCAGAGTTTCAACATTGTCACGAGCAGCTTGCGTAGCTGCCAACTGGGCTGCCAGAGCAGATTTTTCTTCTTCCAGTTGCGTAAGCGCCGACCTGCTCTCCTGCATCTGTGTGTTGAGCTCAGCATGTTTTGTCTGCAGAGCTTGCAGTTCTTCTTCCTGCTTTGCCGCTTTGTCTAAGGCGGCTGTTTTTTCAGCCAATGTCTGGGTTGTTTGTTCGAGTTGAACCTGTAGTGTTGCCATCTCTTTTAATCGGTTCTCGGCCTTGGCCAGGGCTGTTTTCTGGCCTTCAAAAGACGCTTTCTCCGCAAGGAGCCTGCTGTGATCGGCCTGCAGAGCCTCAAGTTGACTGGACAGGCCAAGGCGTTCATTATGCAGTTTGGTATTTTTTGACGTTAATTCAGTTGCTTGTGCCTGAAAACTTTTGAGTGAAAGCGTTTTTTCATTGAGCTCTGCCTGAAGTTTTTTCTCGTTTTCAAGTGCTGATGTGAGTTTTTTATCTGCATCCGTCTGCGCAGCCTTTGTCTGTTGCAGTTGCAAGTCGAGCTGCTCAATGCGCTTGTTTGCTTCAGCAGACTCTAATTTCAGGCGGTCACGTTCTCTGGCGAATTCGCCGGTCTTCTGTGTGGCATCGTTTATCTGTTGATGAAGCTGCTGCATTGTGGTGGTGGTTTCCTGCTTGAGCTGATCAAATTCTTGATTACGCTCATCGAGCAGAAGTTGCACAGCAGCAATTGCCTGTGGTTGCTTTGCTATCTCCTGCTGGAGCGTTTGAATGGTTTTGTGCGATTTTTCCAGCAAGGAGGATTTTTCGCTCAATCTTTGCTCAGTGGCAGCCTTTTCCTGCTCCAAAATGGTTTGCTGATTGCGCAGAGTTGCGGCCAGCTGCTCTTTTTCCATACTCTGCCGGATCAGTTCGGAAACCTTGTGTTCAGCCTGTTGCAGAGCAACTTTGGTGGTGGCTAACGTTTTAACCGTCTCCTCCAGCTGTGCTTTTAACTGGTTGTTCTTTTCTGCATATTTGTGAACATCAGCCTGTATATTTTGCTGGATGTTCTCTTTTTCTTTGAGTGCCGACTCTGTCTGACTGACAACTGTCTGCAGCTGTTCCGTCATTTTTCTGGCGTACTGCAGTTCTGCGGCCAGTTTTTTCTTCTCAGCAGCCAGCGCCTTGATCTGTTCTGCATTGGTTATGATGAGACTTTTTTTAGCCTGTGCTTCAGCGGTCTTTAGTTGTTCCATCTCCAGACGCAGTTGCTGCAACATCTTGATGGCCTTGCCGAGTTCAGCTTTGGTTGTTTCTTTGTCAAGAAGAAGTTCTTCCAGTCTTTGATCTTTGACCGTACCGGCAACTGCTTCTGCCTTTTTGGCATCAAGCAGAGCCTTGTACCGGTTGGACATATCTTTTTGTGCATCGAGCAGCTGACGTATTTGCACGTCTCGTTGCTTAAGATCTGCCTGTAGTTGTTTCACTTCAGGCGCTGGCAGAGCCGGTGCAACCATCATGGCCGGGGCATCTGACACGGCCTGATCCGGTTGCAGAGCCTGATCGGCTGCTGATTTTTCTGGAGATTTTGAAACAGCTTCTTCCTGAGGTGAAGGGAGATCCGGCAGCACCTGGGAGGGAACTGGAGGTGTAGTCTCCTTCTTTTCGGCGGACAGAGGCTCTTGAGCAGGGGGTTGTATCCGGACAGGGGTTTCCTGTTCTTTCGTCTTTGAGGCCTCTTTGACCATATTGCTGTGGAACGTGGCCAGGAATATGTAGATGACTATGCCGACAAGGGTGAGAAGGATGAGTCGTATTTTCATGATAGATGCGACCTGGTTGAAGTCATGTGGAAGAGGTTTTTAATTGTTTGCAGTGTCAGGTTGAAGGATGAGAGTAGCCAGCGGAGGCAGGGTCAGGCTCAGGGTGTGATCAAAGGTATGGCTTGCCACTGGTTGTGTCATGATGGCGGGTCCGTTGCTGATGTTACTGCCTCCGTACACATCCAGGTCAGAGTTGATCAGTTCACGATACCTTCCTGCCACCGGTACGCCTATACAGTAGTTCTCCCGTACCACCGGGGTGAAGTTACACACCACAATAACGAATGTATCAGGGTCTTGAGCAATACGGAGAAATGAAAAAACCGAGTTGTCCGAATCGTTGGCATCAATCCAGCGAAACCCGCTCCAGTCGAAATCCACCTGGTGAAGGGCCGGTTCATGGCGATACACTGCGTTGAGATCTCGTACCAGCCGTTGTACACCCTGATGCGAAGGAGCCTCAAGAGCCTGCCATTCCAGGCCGGTATCATGGTCCCATTCCTGCCATTGGCCGAACTCGCAACCCATGAACAGAAGTTTTTTGCCTGAATAGCCCCACATGAAACTGAGATACGCTCGCAGGTTGGCAAATTTTCGCCACTCATCACCGCTCATCTTATTGAGAAGTGAGCCTTTGCCGTGCACAACCTCATCATGACTGATGGGCAGAAGGAAGTTTTCATGGAAGGCGTACAGCATGCCAAAGGTCATCTCGTTGTGATGAAATCGTCGAAACAGAGGATCTTTCGACATGTACCGCAGGGTATCGTGCATCCAGCCCATGTTCCATTTAAGGCTGAAACCAAGTCCGCCCAGGTAGGTGGGGCGACTGACCATGGGCCAGGAGGTTGACTCTTCGGCAATGGTCAGCACACCTGGGAAGATGCCGTGTACCACTTCATTGACTTTACGAAGAAAACTGATTGCCGCAAGGTTTTCACGCCCACCGTATTGATTGGGGATCCACTGTCCTTCCTGGCGTGAATAGTCGAGATAGAGCATGGAGGCAACTGCATCAACGCGTAATCCATCTATATGATATCTGTCGATCCAGAAGAGGGCATTGGAGATGAGAAAAGAACGGACTTCATTACGGCTGTAGTTGAAAATCAGGGTGCCCCAGTCCTGATGTTCACCCTGCATAGGGTTGGCATGGGCATACAGCTGCGTGCCGTCAAAGAGGTTGAGTCCGGCACCGTCCTTTGGGAAATGTGCCGGTACCCAATCAAGCAAAACACCAATGCCGGCCTGGTGACAGCGGTCCACGAAGTACATGAAGTCTTCAGGGGTACCAAAGCGGGATGTCGGTGCATAAAAGCCTAGAACCTGATACCCCCATGAGCCGTCAAACGGGTGTTCGGCTATGGGAAGCAGTTCAATATGGGTGTAGCCCATCTCCACAACATAAGGAATGAGCGTATCGGCCAGTTCCCGGTAAGAGAGGTAACGGTACCCCCATTGCTGATCGTGTATCCGACGCCACGAGCCGAGGTGCACTTCATAGATCGAAATCGGTTGATCCAGGGCTTGTACAGTGCTTCGCCGGCTGATCCACTCATGATCTTGCCACTGATATCGATCAAGATCGGCAACGACTGAACCGGTGCGAGGCCGTTCTTCCATGGCAAAGCCAAAAGGGTCGGCCTTGTCCAGCAGTTCGCCGTTGCGTGCGGTGATACGATATTTATAGACGGAAAATTCGGTGAGCTCCGGGATAAACAGCGTCCAGATGCCGGTATCAGAGGAGTGCATGGGGTGCTGAGATCCGTCCCAGCTGTTGAAATCGCCGACTACCGAAACATGTGAGGCGTTGGGTGCCCAGACAGCGAAGACCACGCCATCTTGCTCATCGAATCGTATCAGATGAGCGCCCAGCTTTTCATAAGCGCGTTCATGTGTTCCTTCGCTGATCAGGTAGCGGTCAAAATCACTGAGCCAGGCTGCAGGCACAGCTATTCCGTCGGGAATATCATGTTTCATCAGTTGTCTACACCTCATCAGAAGTTAATAACTAAAAAAACTCCTTCAACTTACCGCATTGACCAATGATTGTCATGGAGAAATGTTGACGCAGCCCGGGTAGAGGAAAGGCGGAATGCGGCTGTGCAGCGAATACAAACAACGAATAAAACTTACCAGGGAGAAGGGAGCAGGCGTTTACCAAAACCGGCAGTAATCGGTGTCAACCGGTAAGAAAACCTGTTTAACCCCGGTGGGGATATGGGGACTGCTCAGGGGGGTGGTTACTCTGTCGAAACCTTATCTGAACTTGCCCGGTCTGTTGAGAAGGACATCCCTTTTTGCATTGGTGTGTAAACTTTTAGGCCCTCAGGCTGATAGTAATGGCAGGGCGGATCACCCGTCGGTCTGTTTGGATGCTGTGTGTTTGCGGATACGGATGAGATCCCAGACAGCCCAGGTCAGCAGGACACCGCTGGCGATCCGATTGAAGAGACTGTGTTGTAACATTTCAGGGCTATCGTTCAACCAGCCGTCATAAAGACACCAAAGACCAAAGACAGTGAGCAGGACGGGAAAGACATAGGGGCCGATTCCCGGGGGTGAGGGGCGGGTCTTTTTTGTCATGGTGTAACAGGCTGGTTGTTGAGGAGTGAGGTGCAGCCCTGGTCGGCAAGACGACGTGTCAGGTGGACAAAATCTTCGAGGGCCAGAGTCTCTCCCCTGAGTTGAGGCGCATACCCGGCTTTTTCCAGACACTGGTGGAGAGTTGTTTTGTCGAGGTTCAACCCGGCACCTGTCAGTCCATTTAAGAGGGTCTTGCGGCGTTGTCGAAAAACGGCGTGGACAATTTGAGTAAACAATACCCGGTCGAATCTGCCTAATGCCTGTACCCGTTTGGGGAGAGGATGGAAATTAATGCGAATGACCAGTGAATCGACCCTGGGGCGGGGATGGAACTCGGCAGGGGAAACGGCGAGCAGCGGCTGCACATCGGCACAGGCGGCAAGGAGCACTGTAGGGACGCCGTATTCTTTACTTCCTGGTTGAGCAGTCAGTCGTAATGCCACCTCTTTTTGCAGCATGACCACGGCAAAGTCCATCAGCTCGGCATGAGCAATCAAGCGGAAGAGAAACGGGCTGGAGATCGAATAGGGCAGATTGGCCACGATTTTAAGGCGTTGACCGGGTTCGACAAGAGAGTTGAGATCAATCGTGAGCACATCGGTGTGCAGCAGGCTGACATTTGAGGGAAGATCCTGCTGTTCCTGGTGCAAACGGATGATACCGGCATCTTTTTCAAGCCCGATAACTGAACGGACGGTGGTAGCCAACGGGCGGGTGAGTGCTCCCAGGCCGACTCCCACCTCAATGATCTGATCATCAGGGCTGAGTTGAGCAAGGTCAACAATATGTTGTGCTGTGCGTGGATTGACCAGGAAGTTCTGTCCCAGCTTCTTATGCGGTGCCAGTCCCTGGCGCCTGAGTATCTGTTTCGTGTGCAGGGGCGTCATATCAGTTGAGAGGCGATCGGGAATAGGCATCACTGTCTGCATCTACGAATCGACCGCTTAAGAATTGATAATAACCGGCAATGCCGATCATGGCGGCATTGTCCGTACACAGCGCCGGGCTGGGCATGAACAGTTGCAGCCCTTCTTCAGTGCACCGGTTGGAGAGCGCTTGCCGCAGTCTCGGATTTGCCGCTACTCCTCCGCCGATGACAACCGACCGATAGCCTGTCCGAGCACAGGCGGCCAGGGTTTTATCCACCAGTACATCAACAACTGCCTCTTGAAATGAGGCACAGATATCTGGAATCGGCAGTGTACGGTCGGTTTTTTTAAGCTTGTGCACACAAGCGGCCACCGAGGTTTTAAGCCCGCTGAAGCTGAAGTCAAGGCTCTCTTTGCTTAACCGGGCACGGGGAAAGGCGAATGTGTGTGGATTGCCTGACGTTGCGAGTCGGCTGATCTCGGGGCCTCCGGGATAACCAAGATCAAGCAGTTTGGCGACCTTGTCAAAGGCCTCGCCGGCAGCATCATCTCTGGTACGACCAAGACGGGTGAAGGTGAGCGGGTCTTCAACGGCGAAAAGCGAGGTGTTGCCACCGGAAACAATCAGTGCGGTGTAAGGGAAAGACGGTTGTTGTGCTTCAAGAAGACAGGACAGCAGGTGGGCGGCCATGTGATCCACACCGACACAGGGCAGGTTGTTGACAAGGGCAAGAGCTTTGGCAAAGGTAAATCCGACCAGAAGAGAGCCGACCAGTCCCGGTCCCTGGGTGGCGGCGATAAGGTCAATATCCTCCAGTTTGACACCGGCCTGGGCAAGCGCCTGATGAACCACGGGCCGAATCATTTCAATGTGGCGACGGGAGGCTAATTCCGGGACAATGCCACCAAATCGAACGTGGATTTCATCCTGACTGCTGATAACTGAGGAGAGGATCCGGTTTTCCGGCTCTATCACTGCTGCTGCTGTGTCGTCACAAGAACTTTCAATCGCGAGGATAAGCATAGGTCACTTCTTGCAATCACTCCCCTGTAGTGGTATCTATAGTTGCCAGTTACTGGCTGCTGCATGTGCAATCGCACACCCTGTTTCACACAGTAAAATACACAATATCTATAAAATTACCAGGTTCGAACAGGCAAAAATGCCTCCTACTGATTTATTCTCACGAACTATCTCTTACCTGCGCCTCAGTCTGACTGATCGCTGTAATCTGCGTTGCATGTACTGTGTGACGGAAGAGGAGGCAACAGGTTGTCTGTCTAAGCTCAGGCATGACGAATTACTGACCTATGAAGAACTGTTGCGAGTGGTGCGTGTGGCTGTGGCGATGGGAATCACCAAGGTCAGACTCACCGGGGGAGAACCCCTGGTCCGACGGAACGTTATGCAGTTTATCCGTGCACTCACCGGGATTGAAGGGTTGAGTGATGTCCGTCTTACCACAAACGGTATTCTCCTTGAACGGTTCGGTCAGGAACTGTTTGACGCCGGGGTTACCAAGGTGAACATCAGCCTGGATTCCTTACGGTCGGAGCGTGTACAGTCAATTACAGGCGTGGACTGTTTTCATCAGGTCTGGCGGGGCATTGAACGTGTTCTGGCCCTGGGGTTTGCGCCGGTAAAACTGAATATGGTGGTGATGCGGCATATCAATGACGATGAACTTCTCGATTTTGTCCGCTTGAGTCAGCATATGCCCATACAGGTTCGGTTTATCGAATTTATGCCCATTGGCGGGTCAACTCGCTGGAACGCCGACACCTTCATCGGTACTGATGAAATTATGGATCGGATCCATGGAGCGGGAGACTTGATCCCGCTGCAGAAAGATCAGAGTGACGGACCTGCACAGGTATTTTGTCTCGGTGAAAAGGCTGTCGGCACCCTGGGGTTTATCAGTCCGCTGAGCCATCACTTCTGCAACCGATGCAACCGTCTGCGCCTGACCTCGTCCGGTACACTTCGCTCCTGTCTGTTGCATGATGCAGAGGTGGATCTGCGGGAAGTTCTCAGGAGCAATCCCGATGATGCGGCTGTTCGTGAGGTTCTGTTAACCGCAATTCGCAACAAGCCGCAGGGGCACCAGCTGGCCGAACGAATGCGCCGGTCCGGCAGCGACTGCCACGGTCGTATGTCTCGTATCGGGGGATGAAAGGGAAGAGGCGTCCTGATTGCTTTGAGCCGACACCTGTTCTGCGATATATAGCGATGTGCTATTGGCGACCAAACCCGGGGATATAGAGCAGACGCTCAATCTTTTTCAAACCCGCCATTGCCAGAGTAACCAGACCCAGATAGTAGATGCCGATAACGGTAAACACTTCAGTAAAACGAAAGTATTCTGTGGCAACTGTCTTGCCTTCACCGGTGAGTTCCATACAGGTGACAACGTACGCCAGTGATGAGTACTTGATCAGGTAGATAATTTCGTTGCCGCAGCCGTAAAGCGCGCGACGGATCGCCTGGGGAAGAACGATTGAACGGATGGTCTGCCAGCCCGTGAAACCAAGGGCCTGGGCGCCAAGGTATTGACCGCGTTTGATTGACAGCAGGGCACCGCGGACATACTCCGACTGATAGGCGCCGCTGCAGAGAATAAAACCAATAACCGCTGCCGCATACGGGCTGAGATAAAGACCGATGTTGGGCAACCCGAAGTACAGAATAAAGAGCTGGACCACCAGAGGCGTGCCACGAAAGAGGGCAGCGTAACCATCACCGAGGCGACGACATATCGGTCCGCTGTAGACGCGCAGACTGCCGACTGCTGTGCCTATGAAGAGCCCTCCGACAGCTGAGGGCAGAATGAGGGCCACACTCATCAGTAAACCCCGGTTGAGGGCGGTGAACAGTTCCTGATAAAAAGGAGAAAATCCCTCCATCATCTTTTGCCGTCGGACAGTTCATTCAAACGGTCGCAAAATCCCTGACTTTTGCTGTTGCTTCCGGGTGCCAGCAAAACAGAGGGATGGCCCTGTTCAACAATACTTCCCTGTTCCATAAATAAAATTTCATTGGCCAGGGTGGCAATCAAACTGATCTGATGGGTTGCCATGAGCATAGTCATGCCTCTGGCCGCCAGATTTTTAATCACTGCAATCACTTCGCCGATCAGTTCAGGATCAAGGGCTGAGGTGGGTTCATCAAGGAGCAGGGCTTTCGGATCCATGGCCAGGGCTCTGGCCATGGCCACCCGTTGCTTCTGCCCACCGGAAAGCTGGGCAGGGTAGAGTTCTGTCTTGTCAGCCAGTCCCACCTGTTCCAGTTCGAGCCTGGCCCGTTTTTCCGCTTCCCGGCGACCAATCTTTTTTACTTTGCGCAGTGGTATGGTGATATTGTTGAGGGCGGTTAAATGATCAAATAAATTAAAATCTTGAAAGATCATGCCCACTTCCTGGCGAAGTCTGCATAAACTGATTTTGCTGGTCCGATCAACTACTCTTCCATCCAGAAGGATCTCCCCCTCATCAGGGTAGGTCAGGCAGTTGATGCACTGTAACAGCGTGGATTTACCGCTTCCTGACGGTCCGATCAGCACCTTGATTTCACCTTGGTGCAAGCGCAGACTGACACCCTTTAATATGGTGGCGTTGTCAAAAGATTTGTAAAGATTGTCGATTTGTAAGATAGGCGGCATATCTGTGGTCATTGTAAACCATGGTGACTGTACCCGGGAATCTGCACCCGTTGTTCAAAGTAACGGAGCGCGGCGACCCCGAGCCAGGTCAGAAGAAAGTAGAGGAGACCGGCGACGATATAAAGTGGCAGGTGCTGGTAGGTCCGTGAGGCAACAAACTGTGTACGGGCCATGATCTCTGGAGCTCCAATGACAAATGCCAGGGCGGAGTCTTTAAGGATAATTGAGTATTCGTTCGACCATGCAGGGACCGAGAGACGTAATGCCTGCGGCAGGATGATGGTGCGAATAGTTTGAAAATGACTCATTCCCAGTGCGCTGGCAGCGTTGAACTGCCCGTGTGGGAGGGCAAGAATCGCTCCTTTGAAGATGTTCGCCTGATAGGCCCCAGTGGTCATACCCAAGACCAGTGATACGGAGACCAGGGCGTTAAAGGGAAGGTTGAGATAGGGGAACAGACCGAAGTAAAAGAGAAAGAGGAGAACCAGCACGGGTACTCCCCTGAAAAACCAGACATACAGTCCAAGAAAGAAGCGTAAAATCCGATTACCGTAAACCAGGCCGACTGCTATGTTCACACCAAGTAACAGACCAAAAAACATGGCTGCCAGCACGATAGCCGCTGTGTTGAAAAATCCCGACATGAGGTAGGGCAGAGCATCAATGACAGTGCTGATACTGCTTGGCATAATGAATACCGGTTATCGGTTACAACAGGGGCGGACCTGAAAAAGTGTGGAGCCCGTCATTCCCGGTTCTTATTTGTTGAGTTCATACTTGTTTTTCAATACCTCCCAATGCGGTGAGGCCATCAGTTTTTTCAAACTGGTATTCACTCGATCCAGAAGCTCGCTGTCCTCTTTACGAACCGCATAACCAAAATCTTCCTGCGGCATGCCGATGGATCCCAGAACCTGCACTGCTTTTTTACCGGCAGCGTCCATAGCTGGAGCATCGTTCATGGCTGCAGCGTCGATTCGACCGTTCAGGAGATCTTCAACAGCCAGTGGTGAAGAGTTGTAGTATTTGAGCTCATAGTTGAAATGCTGTGCAGTGATCTGCTCTTTGAGCCACTTTGCCTCAGAAGTCCCCTGTTGCACCCCGATAACTTTCTTGCCTTTAAGCAGGGTGTCCACAGTCAGCGGTGAATCTTTTTTGACCACAAACACATTTTTTATAATCCAGTACGGCAGGGTAAAGTTGACCTGTTTGGCCCGTTGTGCAGTGATGCTCATACCACTGGCAATGATGTCGATTTTTTTGGTCAGCAGACTGGTGATGATTCCGTCCCATTCAATGGGTTGATGACTGACTTCGACTCCCATATCTTCAGCGATCCAGTTCATGGCCTCGACATCAAATCCGCTTGGTTGTCCGGTTTTGTCGATGAAGGCAAAGGGCGGGAAGTTAGCGTCAATACCGTTTAGGAGTTTGTCTGCAGCAGAGGCTTGGTTGGTTGTGAACAGCACGATACTTAAAAGGAGGAAGCATATTCTGATCATGAGGGTATCCTTGGTAATGGGAGGTAGAAGATGACCATTGGCGCAAACGTTATCACACTGCTGCATAGGACACAGTTATTTTGGAGCGGATTCCGACAGACTAATAGTGAAGCCGGTACAAAGTGTCAACGGGATTTACCCGGATCGGTTGACTTCGAAAAAGAGCATACCTGCAAAGAATTTATGAACGCTGCGGATGATGGTTGCGTTACCCCTGTTTACGCGCGTCAAGTTCATTCCACCGATCGTACAGCCGGTCAATCTTATCCTGCAGCTCCTGTTGTTCCTGCCAGTGTTTTTGTAACTCAGAAGGGTTGGCCACTATTTCGGGTGAAGCCATCAATGTCTCTACCTGGTCCAATCGGACTTCAGCGGCAAGAATCAACTCTTCCATCTGGTCATATTCCCTCTGGTCCATGTACGAGAGTTTACCGGGTTTGGACCTGGGAGCTACTTTTTTACGAGGGATAGCAGATGTGTCAGGTTGATCTTTGTCGGGCTGCGCAGAAAGTGCTGCAAGCCACTGTTCATAGTCGGCAAAGTATTCGGCATTGCCTGATCCATCAAAACCAAGCACCAGGGTACAGACACGATCAAGGAGGAAACGATCGTGAGTAACGAGTACCACAGCACCGGGAAATTCACACAGGCTCTCTTCAAGCACGTCAATGGAGGGGATATCAAGATCGTTGGTTGGTTCATCCAGCAGGAGAATGTCCGCCGGCTGCAACATGAGCCTGGCAATGAGAATTCTGGCCTGCTCACCGCCGGAAAGCCGATAGACAGGGGTTTCCAGTTGATCGGCACGAAACAGAAATCGTTTTGCCCAGGTAACCACATGGAGCGACTGTTCCTGGTAGACAACACTGTCACCTTCCGGAGCCAGAGCACGCCGCAAAGTGATCTCCGGTTCAAGTTGCGCGCGGCGCTGGTCGAAACTGACGATGCGAAGCCCATCTGCAGTGATGATGGTGCCCTTGTCTGCCTTGAGGCCGCTCTGACGGACGGATGCGGCCAGGATGCTCATCAGGGTTGATTTGCCGCTGCCGTTACGTCCGAGGAGTCCAAGGCGCATGCCCGGCGAGAGGGAGATGTCGAGATTGGAGAAGAGGGTGGTTCGGTTAAACGTTTTGGTTAATCCGGTTGCGGTGAGCAGTTTCTTGGTTTTCCGGGCAGTGGCATCAAAGGCTAGGTCTACCCGGCCGGTTGCTCTGTTTTGATGCCGAACTTCGGTTAATTCTTCCTGCAGCCGCTCAGCCTCTTCAGTTCGAAAACGGGACTTGGTCGTTCGTGCTTTAGGCCCGCGGCGCAACCATTCGGTCTCCCGTCGTAACCGGTTGGCCAATCGCTCTTCCAGATTTTGTCGTTGCTGGAGATAGCTGGCTTTTTTGTTAAGAAAATCGGTATATGTTCCACGCACCTGAAAGGATCCTTCCGGATAAATCGGTGCAAGTTCGATCACACGATTGACCGTGTTTTCAAGAAAACGCCGATCGTGGCTGATCATGAGAAAGGCGGTGGGGCTTTCGGGAAGGGCCGTGTTCAGCAGTTTTTCAAGCCAGAGTATCCCTTCAATGTCGAGATGGTTAGTCGGTTCATCCATGAGCAGGACTTCGGGACGCTGCAGCAGTACCCGACAGATGGCCAGGCGTTTGCGCCATCCTCCGGACAGCTGACGGACCGGTATGTTTGGATCAGTGAACTGGGCCCGGCTGAGAAGAGCGTTAATTCGGTTATGCTGTTCAGCCTCCTCATCAAGGCCTGTTGTCTGTACTGTGTGGTACAAGTTTTCAAAGCAGGTTGCAGCTTCGTCAAAGGTGTCGTCCTGTGGTAAGTAGCCGATTCGCAACAGTTTCTGCGTATACACTACACCACTGTCAGCCTGCTCCAGGCCACAGAGAATTCTGAGCAGAGTTGATTTGCCGGAGCCGTTGGGACCTATCAGGCCGGTTCGGTCACCGGGATTGACAACTAAAGTGACGTCGGTAAACAGCGTTTGAGCACCAAAGGCTTTAGCCAGTCTCTGGCAGCTGAGCAATGCACACATAACGTGAAAAAAACGATGCAGGCCTATTTCTTTTTATGTCGAGCCGATTCAGTCAATATCACCGTTCAGGTTGATATCGTCGGCACGAGGATAGGATCCGAGCAGTTCGAAGTAGGCACAGATTTGTCGGAGAATATTGCAGGCTTCGTAAATCACCGGATCCTCAATATGACCGAGCATATCAAGAAAGAACATGTAACTCCACTGTTTGTCCTTCGTCGGTCGAGATTCGATTTTGGCGAGGTCAATGTTTTTGGCCGAGAGAATAGTCAGAATCTCATTGAGAGCTCCAGGACGATTGATCAAGCCGATGAGGATCGATGTTTTGTCGTAACCGCTTTTTTTCGGTGATTTGCGGCCGATCACCAGAAACCGGGTGGTGTTCCCCTGGTAGTCTTCAATACCGGGAATAACTACCTGCAAATTGTACGTATTGATAGCCAATGAGCTGGCAATAGCCCCGACATTGGGATTGTTGGCAGCCATCTGAGCAGCGGTCCCGGTGGAGAATACATCCAGTGTGGGAATCTTGGGTAGATGCTTGCGCAGCCAGTTGCGACACTGTGCCAATGGCTGAGAGTGGGAGGCAACGGTCTGAATATCTTCGATATTTCCCGACCGATTGACCAGATTATGGGTGATGGCCAACTGGATTTCCCCACAGATTTTGACCTTGTATTTGAGAAAAGCGTCCAGAGAGTAGGTAACCGCACCCTCAATGGAGTTTTCGACCGGTACTATGCCATATTGAACACGTTCTTTTTCCACCTCTTCAAAGACTTCGCCAATTGATTCCATAGGCTGATATTCGGCCGTTTGGCCAAAATATCTGACACCTGCCAGGTGTGAGAAAGTGGCTTCCGGACCTAAGTAGCCGACCGTTGCTTTACGTTGCGATAGCCGACAGGTGGTAATAATCTCATGAAAAATCGAGCGTAATGCCTTGTATGGAAAGATATCGTTGTTGTTTTTACGCAGCCGTTCATAAATTTCCAGTTCACGCTGTGGATCCCACTTCGCCCGATTAGACTCATTCTTCAACAGGCCGATGGCTTTGGCGCAATCAAGGCGTTCTTTTAAAAGCTCCAGAATGGTGTCATCAATCTGGTCAATACGTTCTCGTATTTGCGGTATATCTTGTTTCTCGGTCATGATATTCAATGGCTTTAAAGGTGTCGGAAGAGTGCTGATCAGCACCTTCAACAAGATCTGTCATCAACGGCAACCAGCAGGCGACTATAGCATTGATTGCGATGGTTGAAAACAGTTAACCAGACAGTTGTAATTGACCTGATACAAAACATGCGGCACAGGTTGGCATGGTTTGCCTGTTTGTCGGAGATATCGGCATGTTAAGGAAATAAACGGGGATGTACAGACAGCTTCAAAAAATAGCTTGTACGTTTAACACACCCAAGGGATTCCGGTTTTAAGAAGCTGTCAGTAAAAAAATGACCAGGACGGCCTACTGTACGTTTTGAACGACTTTTGTGGCATCGGATCAGAGCAAACGCCATCTTTTTCAGATGACAACAGGTCTCTTTATCTCGTTTTTTCACTTCGCTATCAAATAACCAGGAGTATATCAAGATGGGTACTCAACAACCGTACAGTCACTTGTTTTAAATATCTTGTCTCTTAAAATGATAGTGGAACACTTTCTTAAAAACAGTTAAAAATTATTGGTCATCATTTGGGTACGTTCAAGAAGTCCATCCCCAGGGCACAGGAGAAAACCCATGTTTGTTTTCGGTTCTAAATGCCCGTCCTGTCGCGGCACAGATGTAACCGCCCGTCCCGCAGCCTCCGGATTTGCCTGGTTGCCGGTTATCCGGAGCTATGGATGTACACGTTGCCGGCAGCAGTTTTTCACTTTTTTCTTCGTATCAATCAGCAGGGAGCATCGTCGCTTTCCCCGCAAACATCTGCCGGCATTTTTTCTGGCGCGCATCTCCGGAAAAGATCAACAGTATGCCCGTATCAAAAATATCAGCGAAGATGGTATTTCCTTTGACCAGCACTACAATGCCCCTCCCCTCGGATCGAATGAATTAACTGTCGATCTTTACAACTGCAATGACGGGTCCTCATTGGAACAGCTGCCCACTGAAATACTGGCGATAACAGAGTATCTTCTTGACACAAACGGCATCAAAACCACGGTTCTGAATTACAGCTGCCGGTTTACCAACCTGACGCAGGCGCAGAAAAAGGTTCTCCGTTCCTGCCTCAATCAATTCGGCACATGAAAAAGATTTCCATGTAGGCTTTTTAGATTTCGGTGAAATCCGAGGGCTGGTGGCGGAGATATTTCAAAAAGCGTGCTTTTTCATAACTGTTGGTATACGCATCTTCAGGACTGATCTTCTTCTTTTCCAAAAGCTCAAAAATAGCGTCATCTAGAGTCTGCATACCGAATTTCTTGCCGGTTTGCATGATTGAAGGAATCTGATAGGTTTTTCCCTCACGAATGAGGTTACGCACGGCAGCTGTACAAATTAAAATTTCAAGCGCTGCAACGCGCCCTTTGATATCGGCCCGCTTGAACAGTGTCTGAGAAACAACGGCCCGTAACGCATCGGCCAATGTTGAACGGACCTGACCCTGCTGATTGGCTGGAAAAATCTCCACCACACGGTCCACTGTTTTCATCGCATTCATTGTATGGAGAGTGCCGAAAACAAGGTGGCCTGTCATCGATGCCTCCATGGCCAGCGAAATCGTCTCTAAGTCGCGCATTTCGCCAACTAAAATAATATCCGGATCTTCACGGAGCGCTCCTCGTAACGCTGTAGAAAAACTCTTGGTATGTGTCCCTATTTCGCGGTGGTTGATGATACAGTTTTGACTCTTATGAACGAACTCGATAGGATCTTCGATGGTAAGAATATGGTCTTTTCTTGTTTTGTTGCATTCGTCGAGAATGGCGGCAAGCGTTGTGGATTTACCTGATCCGGTGGGACCGGTAACCAGCACCAGACCTTTTGGGAGAGCGGCCAGTCTGGAAACAACCTTGGGGAGCCCTAACTGTTCACAGGTGAGAATATCGCTGGGGATTTCACGAAAAACAGCTCCGATACCATACTTTTGCTGGAAAAAGTTGCAGCGATAGCGAGCCAGTCCCGGAATCTCGTAACCGAAATCCAGATCACCATTTTCTTCGAAGATCTTGATCTTATCTTCCGGGCAGATCTCATACAACATACTTTTCAGGGTATCGTTGTCGAGAATTTTGAATTTTACCCGTTCCATGTCACCGCGAATACGCAGAACAGGTTGTTGGCCGGCCATCAAATGAAGATCAGAGGCTCCTTCATCATTCATCAACTTAAAAAAAGCATCTATTTGCGCCATTGGTTCTACTCCTTCAAGCATCTAATAAGCAGTTCATGAAACATCTTCTTCTAGGGTATCAAAAAGTTGCGGCAAAGTTGAAGGAGAACTCGACCTCATATTCACTTTTTTGAGGGAAGTGCTATTTTGTGCCATCAGCGCCTGCTTGTTTGTTTGATCAGATACTTTTAAGCCGATTCAGTAATTATTTGCTGCGCCCGATGTTTTTGGGATACTGTAGCGGTCGCTGCCTCCAAAACTTTTACTGCTGCCTGTTCAGCCAGCCTGCTTTTTTTCATGTGCAGGTAAATCCGACTGAGAAGGAGCCGGCCTTCCATGTGGTATCGTTGGAGTTGCAGACATCGCTTAACCGCTGACAAGGCCTCGGTTTCGTTCATAAGACAAAGCAGTGCCCGCGCCAGTCGATACCAGTGATCCGGGTTCTGATTGTCAAGTTCCAGTGCTTTTTGACAAAGATCCAATCCAAGGCTGTCACCTTCACCTGACTCAACATACAGTAACCCCAGTGTACTCAAAGAGACACTGTCATGCGGAAAGAGCTGCAGTGCTTTCTGGCAGGCCGACTTCGCGTCTTCATGATGACCGTTCTCAAAATAAGACTGGCCTAATAATCGGTAGAGGAGGTATTCGTTTTCACTGCCCGGGCAGGCTTGCCATTGCTCAAGCACGGCTTGAGCTTTCTTGTGTGCACCGCATTCAGCGTACAGTTTGCCAAGCGGGATCAATAGATCTTGCGGAGCAAAACTCGTTGTTTCCAAGCCTTGATAGGCCAGCTCGAAGCTCTGCAGTGCCAGATCTTTTCTTCCTAAAGTCTGCTGTACATGTCCGAAGTTGATCAGCGCCATATGGTTAGCCGGATCTTTTTGCAGTACATTTTGAAAACATTCCGCTGCCCGCCGTTTTTGTCCGCACTCGATGAGGGCGACCCCCAGACTGTTCATCAGGTTTATATCATTCGGGTGGTGCAGGCGGAGGCCACGGCGGTACTCGCGGATAGCCGTCCGATAATCCCCCTCATCAAAAAAAACATCGCCACTGATATTGAGACTGATGTGGTCGAAGAATACAGTGGTTCCGGCACCTAAATACGAACTGTGCAGAAGAGCTTTGAGACAGTTACCCGGTACATCATGCTTGGTAAAATCTAAACAGGGCCATGAGGCAACTCCTATGGTCAGCGATAATCCGTTGTTATAAAGTTCTTGATATCTGTCCCGGATGGCATCCACCTGCAGTCGCACTTCTTCAGGATCGCTACCGGGGATAAGCACAAAGGTAAGGTTGTCATCTTCGCCGATATACTCACCCAGGTGTTGGGGCAGGGCTATGGAATTTGCCTCAGCCGGGCCGGTAAACGGTTCTTCGGTGCCGGCCTGACGGGAGATCAGCACTAAAGAGAACGCAGAGAGCGCGCGCCAACGCTGGGCAAGGCGTGCTGACAGGGTTGGGTTATCAAGTTTAAATGGATGATCCGGTCGGTTCTGCAGGATCTCCACGTCACAGAATCCAAAGGGGCCTCGTTGTTCGGCGACAGTCAGAGCCTGCCAGATTTTTTCAAACAGGCTGTTTTCATATTTGCTATGATCCGAGCCAAGCTTGGCAAAGCTCACCTGAACCTTGTGCAGACCTTCTCTTTTCAGTTGCTGTTGCAGATAACGGGTCTGTCGGAGAGCCTGTTCCCGATTTTCGAGCGCCAGTGCTACCCCAAAAACTCCATAACCAAAAGTAAAGCAGGGACTTTTAGTTAAAACTTGCAAAAGGTCGGCTGTTTCACGCAATTTTTGCAAATTACCGATTGCAGATCGTCTGTAAAAAACAGTGTTGATTAAAAGAAAAAAAACAGGTTCTTCGAACTTCGTGCACTGTATAAATGCTTTTGCTGCATGGCTGTTATAGAGATCAAGGTTGGTATCTTTGTACTGTAAGCAGGAGAGTTCCAATATGGAAAGCAGGTCTTCTCCTGTTTTTTGAAGCCATTGAGGAGACATCTTCTTGAGCAATTCCGGATCAACATCGGTAATAACCAATGCAATATGTTCTTCAGACGGTAATGTTAAAGGGATAATGATTTTGTCTTCTGACAGGTGAGGCTTGAGGACCTGGTGGGGTAATTCGGAAAACGGTACTTCATCTTGATCTGTTGAATGCAACTGTAAGGCATGCAGGGATCCATCAGCATCAAGACGGGCAAAATAGACGGTTGCCGGCAAGGACAGGGAGCGTTGTGCTTCATCTGCAATGAACTGGTGTAAAGTATAAAAATCAAAAAGAGATAACATGTCGATGTAATGATGTTAAAGAGTTGAAGATGTCGTGATTATTGAGAGTCCAAGACCAGTGCGGAGTGAAGACCGGCTGCAAGAGCAGGCATTTCCTCATCTGCAACTGTTCTCATGTCGATCAGTAGCTGCTCTGCCTCTATCCGTGCTAAAACAGGTACTGTTGTTTGCCGTAATCTTTGCTCAAGTTGGCTGGTCCGCAGTTTTATGGGGCGTACAGCTACAGCCCAACTCGGTAGATTTTGTTCCGGCACGGCCCCCCCGCCGACCTGAGAAAAGGTCGGCAGCAGGTCCAGTTGACAATGATCCTGCATCTGGGTGACGTACGTTTCAATAAAGTGTACTGCTCGTGACCGTACTGCTTCTTCCGGCGCCGTAATCATTGCTAATGTCGGAATTTCCTTCAGTGCATGGGTTTCATCAAGGTATAGGCGCAAAATAGATTCCAGGGCAGCCAGCGTGAACTTATCAATGCGCAACATCCTGTTCAGAGGGTTTTTTTTAATTCGATCAATCAGCGTCTTTTTTCCAACAATGATGCCTGCCTGTGGACCACCGAGTAATTTATCGCCACTGAAAGTAACAATATCAATACCGCTCGCCACAACCTCCTGGACAAGAGGTTCTTTGGTCAGCCCATATTGACTGAGATCAACGAAACATCCTGATCCCAGATCTTCCATGACAGAAATACCATGAGTTGTTCCGAGTTGCGCCAACTCTTTTGCTGAAACATCACTGGTAAAACCGATTATACGGTAATTGCTGCAGTGCACTCGAAGAAGTAGCCCTGTTTCAGATGTTATTGCCTGCTGGTAGTCGTGATAATGTGTCCGATTGGTCGTGCCAACCTCAATAAGCTTGGCTCCACTGCGATCCATAATGTCGGGTATGCGAAAAGATCCACCAATTTCGACGAGTTGACCTCTGGAAACAATCACTTCTTTGTCTTTTGCAAGCGTATTGAGAACCAGAAAGACAGCGGCAGCGTTATTGTTAACCACCAGGCTTGCCTCGGCACCGGTTAGTTCGCATAGTATGGATTCTACGTGTTGATAACGGGACCCTCGTTTCCCGGTTTCGAGGTCGAGCTCAAGGTTGCAGTACCCCTTGTTTAATGAAACCAAGGTGTCCAAAACCGATACCGGCAAAAGAGATCTGCCCAGGTTGGTGTGGATGATAATGCCAGTACCATTAATCACCTGTTTGAAATGCGGTTGATGATAACGCCGGATAAAGACAGTTAATTCGTCAAGAATCTGTTTTTTGGTAGAAGGTGTTCCAATTGCCCCTTTGCCTGTCAGTAATGTCTGGCGCAACCTGTCGAGGTAGAAACGCGTACAGAATTTTAAACGCTTTAAGGGGATATCGGCCAGCTGTTCAGAGGCGGAGAGAAACTGAAGGCTTTCATGAACATTCGGGAGTTCTCTGAGAAGAGTATTTTTAGATGTGGACATGTATGACCCCGGCATATGGGATAAAAAGTAAAATCTGTTGTCATGGACAGAAAGATAGACCAGATTTTATCCGAAAGCATTCCGGAGGACACTGGAAATTCGGAAAGATCTTTGGCCGGTATAATATTTTTTAAAATTACGATGAGTTCTTTTTTTATATTGACATGTATTTTTTGTTCAGGTAAATAGCCGTCTCCTTTTGGGGCACGTGTCATGTTTTGTTTTTGGTTGTTCCTCAAATTTTATTATTGACACGATGTTTTTAAAAGGTTAGAT